>Ga0255336_100170_pt1 | contig 142507 bp, 130 predicted proteins | sample MeOH1_35cm_T3_17_FD_189102 | JGI IMG/M metagenome (GOLD analysis project Ga0255336, IMG submission 189102) | Sandy soil microbial communities from University of British Columbia, Vancouver, Canada - MeOH1_35cm_T3_179 | ecosystem: Engineered > Artificial ecosystem > Sand microcosm > Unclassified... | reverse complement strand
AATAAAATCCGTCCAAGCTGACGACATGTGCGTCAGCTTGGACACCTTGCATGCAGGCCTGCTACGCCAGGCCTGCATGAGAAAAACCGTCGACGAACCCCGGAGGGGTTTGTCGACGGCCTGAGCCGGCGCCGTTTGAAAAACGGCGCCGGCTTTTTTTCTTATAGAAAGCTGAAGGATTTGTTCCTTACAAAAACAGAAAGCGGTCATGATTGTACCATATCGCTCGGGTATACCTGTGATATGGACATCAGGTGTCCTGAATCCGGAAAAGGAGGAACTCTTAATGAAAAGATTTTTGTCAATATGCGCACTGATTCTCACATCCCTTCTGGCCGCCACGGGATGCAGCCAGGGCGGCGCAGCGGCACCGACTCCCGCGGCAAACACGGCGGCCGCCACGGAAACGCCCGCGGAAAAGACGGTCCTCTACGGAAAGGTGACGGCGGTGGACGGCAATACCATCACCCTGGCGCTGGGCAATATGGGCGGAATACCGGGCGGGCCGGACATGCAGAACCAGAGCGGCAATCCGCAAGGCGCCCCTTCCGGCACTCAGGATGCGAAACCGGAGGGTACGCCTCCTTCGCAGGGAGACGGTAATCAGAACGGCAACGCGCCGCAGGGCACGCCCCCTTCCGGCGGAAGCGGTGACCAAAGCGGCGATCAGCAGGGCCAGCCTCCTTCGGGCGGCAGCGGCGGGCCCGGTGCGGGCAGCCTCACCCTCACGGGCGAAAGCAAAGCCATTACGCTGACCGGCGACACGAAGATCGTCAAATACGCCAACGGCCGGCAGGCGGACGCCGCGGTTTCCGATATCGCGGTGGACGATATCCTGGCCGTAACCCTCAACGGCGATGCCGCCGAAGCCGTCGATATCGGCCTGGGCGGCATGACGGGCGCAGACGGCCCCTCAACCGCGGATGCCGGAACGGGCGCCTATAACGCTTAAGAACGATTCCTTTCAGTACAGGGGGCGCATGCGCATGGCGCTTCGCTCCTATGCCCGCCCCCTGCAGCCGCACCGCCGCTTTGCAGGATACCGTCCCGGATCAGCTTGTTTAAAACCGCTTCCACGGAATAGGGCGCCTCAAAAACCCGTATGCCCCGATGGATCAGCGTCTCCGCCGCATAGGGGCCGACTTTTGCGGCGAACACCGCGTCGCAGTCGGACAGCAGCGCCGCCGCGCGCTCGAACGCGCCGGCTTCATGGCCGGAGGCGTTGGACGGCGGCAGCAGGCGGGTTTCCACGTTATCCCATTGCGCGCCGTGCAGGTCGATGATCACATACCGCCCGCAGCGGCCGAAGTGCTCATCCACCATCAGCCCGGTGCTGCTGGCAAACGCGAGGCGGGGCATATTGCGTCTCCTATCGGTAAGTATTCAGCGCGTGGTCGTAGATATCCTCGATCAGCCGCAGGCCGCCGTTGTAGCCCGTATAGCCGCGGTTCAGAATGAGGCGGTAGGTGACGGGCACCCCCAGTATCAGGAGGTCCGCCTTAAGCTCCGCCGCAAGGTCGCGTTCCCAGCCGGTGCCCAGTATCAGCGCGCGGTGCTTGTTGCCGCCGCTGCGGATCTGCTCCTGTATCCAGCCGCCGTCCGCGCTGAACGCGACCTCCGCGCTGCGTCTGTCCGAAACATGGCGCAGCTGCTCGCGGACGGCTTCCTGCCGCGCTTCGGGCGTGCCGTCCGTAATGAAGAGCTGCCCCGGCAGTATGCCCAGCTCGTTCACCAGAAATTTTGCGAGGCCCACCGTATATCCGGCGTCCAGCAGCGTATGGAACCTGCGCGGCAGGCCGTAGCGGAACTCCAGCAGAAAATCCGCCGTGCGCTCCAGGTGTGCGTAAAAGCGCGCTTCCTCCCTGCCGATGAACGCATCCGCGCGCCCAGGATCCAGCGGCAGCTTTTCGACGACCCGCCGCAAAAACCGGCTGGTCTCCACCCCGCCGATGGGCAGATATGGAAAATGGATATAAGGCGTACCGTACTTTTCCTCAAGGTGCGCCGCGATCCCCGTGCCCACCCATGCGTTGGCCACGATGTTGAGCGCCGCCTGCGGGATACGCTGCCATTCCGCAACGCCCTCCGAGTGCTGGCCGAAGAGTATGTTCACCCTTAGCCCGATCCCCTCGAGCACCCGTTTGATCTCCTCCAGGTTGCCCTCCCAGTGCGGGTCCTGATAGGGGACGCTGGCGAACACGTTCACGAGACCCGGGTCTTTTTCCCGCCCCGGCGCGTAACGGTCGCTGTATTGATCGATAATGGCGTTCACCACCGTCTCATGGCTCGCGTAGTTGTTGCTTTTGAAGCCGCCCGTCTCCGCATATACGATGGGGACGCCCCGCTGCGCGAAATCAGAAACCACCATGCCCACGTCGTCCCCGACGATATCGGATGTGCAGCCGGTGAGCACCACGTAAAGATCGGCGTCGATGACCTTGAGCGCCCCCTCTATCACCGTGCGCAGGCGGTCCTCCCCGCCGTACACCACCTCAGTTTCGCTGAAGTTGGTGCAGGGGATCGTGCTGCCGCCCGCGTATCCCTCGCCCTGGCCCAGAAATCCGTGGATCTTATAGCTGCAGCCAGGGCCTGCATGGGTGATCGGCGCCCCGCGGCGGATGGCGACCACGGATTGTTGCGCGCCCAACGCGCAGGAAAAGCGCGGCTGCTCAATACTGACCGACATGAGCGCTCCCTCCCAGGAATGTGTAGGGGTCCTGCTCCATCCACCACTTCGTGTACGGCGTGGAGCTGTGGCGGGCGAGGTTGGTCACAAACTCGCAGTTGTCCAGCGTTTCGAGGATGCGCTCGGCATAATTGAGCACGCCCTGGTAGCCGAAGCCGAACTGCTCGTCGCCTATCAAAAGCGTGGGGATGCCCAGCTTCGCGCCCCAGATCGTCATACCGCCGTGGCGGGCGATCATAAGATCCGGCTTGACGCGGGAGAGGATGTTCACCAATTCATACGCCTGCTTGTTGCAGACATTGTAGCTTTTTATGTCCCCGTACGTGCGCACGGCATGGGCCAGCGCATCGCTTCTTTCGTCGCCGTTGTCATAGAGAGGGTCGTGATGGAATATGGCCGCGCCGCTCACCTGCATGCCCAGCTCGCGCAGCAGCGCGATGATCGCATGCCCGTGCGCGGCCCCCGCGGTAAGGTACGCCGTCCTGCCGGCAAGCCGGCTGCGGTATTCTTCCAGCTTTGGCAGCACGCGCGCGTGCTCCTCCGCTATGATCTTCTCCACCTCGTCCCGCCGGTCCAGCACCTCGCCCAGCTCCCGCATCCAGTTGTCCGTACCGGCCACGCCGTATGCGGGCGGGGCCTTGATCTCCGGTACGCCGTGCACCTGTTCCAGCGCCGCGCCCAGATACGTGCCCAGCGTGGGGCAGATCTGTATGGTGGCGGCCGCCTCCGAAATATGCCCGAGCTGTTCGACGGTGGAGAAGGGCACGATATAATCCGCCTCATAGCCCAAACGGTTCAGCAGCGGGTCGAATATCCTGCTGCCCCAGAAATTGATGATGTTGACGCGGTTCCCCCGCTTTTGCGCGGGCTTTACCAGCTTGCGCGCGATGGCGTGGTAGGCGGAATCGAACCCCGTCGTCCAGATCCTGGACTTGAACCCTTCGCAGAAGCAGGCGATCACGGGAATGCCCAGTTCCTCCGACAACTCGTTTGCCACGTTCTCCACATCATCCCCTATGATGCCGGAGGCGCAGGAGGTGGTTACGAATATGGCGTTGGGATGCACGCGTTTGTACGCCTCGCGCACGGTATCCGCCAGCCGCTGCGCCGCACCGAATATAGTATCCTTCTCCTCAATGTTCGTGTTGAAAAAGCGCCCGTTCACGGGCGGCAGATTCCGCTCCATCTGGCCTACGCGGTATACGAAATTATAGCCGGCAAAATCCCCGGCGCAGCCTATGGGCGCGTGGTTCACCACCGCGGCGTCCCGCACCATGCAAAGCTGGCACAGGGCGTTGCCGGAGCTGCAGCCCATGCACTGGGAAAACGAGCGCGCGCTGTCCCGCAGCCCTCCGGCATGCGAGCAGCGCACCAAATCCTCGGCGGAGCCCTCATAGCCTGTAATGGAGCCCAGGCGCAGTTCGCGTATCTGCACCTCGGGGGACTGCAAATTTACGGTGCTCATTAAGGAAACCTCCTTTCGGTATGATGCGTTCAGATGGCGGACGCGTCCGTGCCGACCTCGCCGGCCTCTATGCGCACCAGCAGATCCGCCCATCGATCCGCCCATTCCCGCAGTTCCTGCGGCTCCAGCGGAAAGGGCACGGCGGATTGCGTGTGCGCGTCGATCCGCTTTGCCAGGGCCCGATAGATATCCGCCTGCGCGGACTGCGGCTGCGCCTCGATCGTGGTTTTGCCCTTGAGCTCGCTCTGCGTTACGGTGATGGAACGCGGAATATACTCCATCACCTGCGTTTTCGTGCGGGCCGCAAAATCGTCGAGTATTCTTTTCTGGAAAGGGCTGTTGACGGAGTTGGCAATTACGCCGCCCAGCAGCGCCCCGCCGGTTTTGGAGTATTTTTGTATGCCCTTGAACAGATTGTTCGCGGCATAGATGGACATGAAATCCGAAGAGGTAACGGTGAACACATGCTCCGCGATGCCCTCGCGGATGGGTACGGCAAAGCCGCCGCACACCACGTCGCCCAGAACGTCGTATATCACGTAATCCAGCTCCAGCTCCTCGAATATGCGCTGCTGTTTGAACAGGGAGACGGCGGTGGTGATGCCGCGCCCCGCGCAGCCAACGCCCGGCGCGGGGCCGCCCGCCTCCACGCAGTATACGCCGTGGTAGCCCTCAAATATGGCCTCGTGCACGTCAAAGCCCCCCCGCTCGCGCAGAAGATCCAATACAGTGGGAATGTACGTGCCGCCGCGCAGGGTATTGGTGGAATCCGCTTTCGGATCACAGCCGAACTGCATCACCTTGTACCCCATTTCCGCCAAAGCCCCCGTGATATTGGAGGTGGTGGTGGATTTGCCGATGCCGCCCTTGCCGTATATGGCGATCTGCTTCAATTTCTTTGCCATGTGGCTTCCCTTTCCCGGTTCTAAACCAAGCCGGCTATAAAAAAACCCGGATACCGCGGTATCCGGGCACTTTTACGGATATCGTGCGTCAGCGAAAATGCGCAAAAAGATACGCCGCGGGCATGGTACAACGGCGGCATGCCCGCATATCCGGCGCATATAGGATGGCGTTGTGCTTGCGCATTTGCTACTCCTCTAATCACATATGTTTAATATGATTTGTTGTGTAGTATATGCGCGTCCATCCCGCTTGTCAACCGAAACATTTTTTTCTTTTTTTTACACAAAAGGGTTGACAGCCCGCGGCGGGGATGCATATACTAATTCATATTATTCATATTTGATTAGGGGATTATAAATGTCTTACGCCAGTGTTCTTTCCTTTCGTTCTTTCGGATGCCGCGCCTGCATCTGTTCCCGCTGTTCTCTGTCCGCGCGGGACGTTTTTCGCATGCCTGCCTGATATGCGCCGTACAAGGGGCTGCATGCGGAGCGCATGCAGCCCCTTTTTATTTTAAGAAACGGAGGATCTCTCATGGGTCTGCTTTCGGATACCCTGCTCATACACGGAGGAATAGACGGGGACGCGGCCACGGGGGCGGTCAGCGTGCCGGTTTACCAGACATCCACCTACCGGCAGAAAGCGCTGGGGGAACTCACCGGCAAATACGAGTATTCCCGTACGGCCAATCCCACGCGGGACGCGCTGGAGACGCTGATCGCGCAGCTGGAAGGGGGCGCCTCGGGTTTTGCATTCGCCTCCGGCATGGCGGCGATCACGGCCGTGCTGTTCCTTTTTCAGGCGGGAGATAAGCTGCTGCTTTCCAGCAACGTATACGGCGGCACGTTCCGCGTGCTGGAACAGGTGTTCCGCCCCTTCGGGCTCAGCTACGAGATTGTGGATATGCGTGATATCGCCGCCGTGGAAGCGGCGTTCACGCCGGATGTGAAGGGCGTGATCGTGGAAAGCCCGACCAACCCGCTGCTGGAGGTGACGGACATCGCCGCCGTCGCCCGGATCGGCAAAGCGCACGGGGCGCTCGTAATCGTGGACAATACGTTCATGACCCCCTATTTGCAGCGGCCCATCGCGCTGGGCGCGGATATCGTGGTACACAGCGCCACCAAATATCTGGGCGGCCACAGCGACGTTATCGCGGGCCTCGCGGTCGCAGCGGCGCCCGAGCTCGGGCGGAGGCTGCAGTTCATACAGAACGCCACCGGAGGCGTCCTGCAGCCGCACGACGCGTGGCTTCTGGTGCGCAGCATCAAAACGCTGGGCGTACGGATGGAGCGGCACGTGGAGAACGCCCGCCATGTGGTCGCGTATCTGCGCAGCCACCCGGCGGTGGCGCGCGTATACTATCCGGACAACGAGCTCAACGCGAAGCAGGCCTCGGCACCCGGCGCCATGGTGTCCTTTGTGCTCGGGGAAGGGTACGACGCGCCCACCTTCTTCCGCAGTGTCAGACTGATCGCGCTGGGAGAGAGCCTGGGCGGCGTCGAGTCGCTTTTGACGCACCCGGCCAGCATGACGCACGCGGCCATACCCTATGAGATACGCCAGAAGGTGGGCATCGTGGAGAACCTGGCCCGCCTTTCCGTGGGGCTGGAGGATAAGGAGGATATCGCGGCGGATATCGCGCAGGCGATCGAGGCCGCGCGAATGTGAAGGGGAAGGGCATATGCGCTATATCGAGGATATTCGGGAGCTGATCGGCAACACGCCGCTGCTCCGGCTGAACCGCATGGATTTCCCGGCGGCAGCCAATGTATTCGCCAAGCTGGAGCTGTATAACCCCGGCGGCAGCGTGAAGGACCGTATGGGCGTGGCTTTGGTAAAAGAGGCGGAGCAGGGCGGGCGGCTCAGGCCCGGCGGCACGATCGTGGAGCCTACGGCGGGGAACGCGGGCATCGGCATCGCGCTGGCGGCGCTGGGAAAGGGGTATCGCGTCATTTTCGTGGTGCCTGAGAAATTTTCCGTAGAGAAACAGGCGATCATGCGCGCTTACGGAGCCGAGATCATCCATACGCCGCTCAAGGACGGGATAGAGGGCGCCATCGAAAAATCCAGGGAGCTAACAGCGCAGATCGAAGGCGCCGTCGTGCTGGGGCAGTTTACCAACGCCGCCAATCCGCAGGCCCATTACGAAACGACGGGGCCAGAGCTTTTCCGGGACCTTGACGGCAATATCGCCCACGTGGTGGCCGGCGCGGGCAGCGGCGGCACGTTTACCGGCGTGCTGCGGTTCCTGCGCGAGCATATTCCCGGCGTGCGCGGCGTGCTGGCCGACCCGTACGGCTCCACAATGGGCGGCGGCGAGCCGGGCTGCTATGCCATAGAGGGGATCGGCAACACGTTCATGCCGGATACGATGGATATGTCCTTCGTGGATGAGATCATCAAAATCGGCGACGACGAGGCGCTCGCCGAGGTGAAGCTCCTGGCGTCGCGCGAGGGCGTGTTCGCGGGCTCCTCCTCCGGCGCCGCCATCGCCGCGGCGCGCAAGCTGGCGGAAAAGGGCGCGTCCGGAAATATCGCGGTGATATTGCCCGACCGCGGAGACCGCTATTTCAGCAAAAACATTCTGGGTTTGTAAAAAATCGCAAACCGCTCGCGTCTTGCGTATATTGCAAAGAATTCATAATACATATAGGAATAATATGAAATAAAAAGGGGGCTATTCCATGAACCGCACATCCATACCCGTTCGCACTGCTATGCCCTGTATGCGTACCGCCGTGTGTTGCTGCATGCGCGGTCCCTCGGCATATCCATCGGGGCGATTCAGGCGGCGGACGGCTGCCTTGACCTGCGCCTGATGGCGCAGGTTTTTTTATTGCGGATACTGAGGATGTTTTTTGATATCGATCTCCAAAACAGCAGAAATGAGGGAAAGCTTTATGTCCAATACCTACGGCTTCGATACCATCAAGGTCCGGGGGGGCTACGATCCCGCCGAGCACAACAACGCCGTGAGCGTGCCCATCTACCAGACGACGGCCTTTGAACTGGGGGATGTGGACCGCGCGCTGCGGCTGTTCTCCCTTTCCGAGCAGGGGGGGTATCTCTACACCCGCGTGGCCAACCCCACCGTGGCGGCGCTGGAGCAGCGCGTGGCGCTGCTCGACGGCGCGGCGGCGGCCGTGGCGCTCGCTTCGGGTATGGCGGCGGTATCCTTCGCCATATTCAATCTCGCGCAGAACGGAGGGCGCATACTCTCCACCCCGCGCCTGTACGGCGGCACGGCGGACAGCTTCAAAAAAATATATCCCCCGTTTGGCATAGGCATCGATTACCCGGACGATCCGGAGGATCCGCAATCCTATGCCCGCGCCATAAGCCCGGATACCCGCGCCATATTCATTGAGAGCATCTCCAATCCCAACGCGACGCTGCTGGATGTGGAGGCTATCGCCGAGGCGGCCCACGCGCACGGCATCCCTCTGGTGGTGGACAACACGTTTGCCACACCCTACCTGTTCCGCCCGTTTGACCACGGCGCGGATGTCGTGGTATATTCCGCCACCAAACATCTCAACGGGCACGGCAACGTCATTGCGGGCATCGTGCTCGAAAGCGGCAAATTCGATTATGCCAACGGCAAATTCCCGCAGTTCACGCAGCCGCACTATACGCTGCGCGATCCGGACGGCACCGAACGCAGCTTCCTTGAGCGCTTCCCCGAAACGCCGTTTACTATCCGCATCCGCGCGACATACCTCAACTACATCGGCGCGGCGCTCTCCCCGTTTGACGCGTATCTGGTGACGGTGGGTCTGGAGACGCTTTCCGAACGCCTGGAAAAGCAAAAGAGCAATACGGAGAAGCTCATCCGCTATCTGGAGGGCAGCGAGCACGTCGCGTGGGTGCAGCACCCGTCAGCGGCGGGCAGTCCTTACAAGGCGCTGGCACAGAGGTACTTCCCCAGGGGTGCGGGCTCCATATTCACGTTCGGTTTCAAAGGCACGCCGGAGCAGAGCACCAGGTTTCTCAATTCCATAAAGCTGCTTTCCTTCCACGCGAACGTGGGCGACGCGCGCACGCTCATCATCAATTCCCCAAGGACCACGCACGGCGAGCTTACGCCCGCGGAGCAGGCGCGCGCGGGCATTGCGCCCGAGGCCATCCGCATTTCCGCCGGCCTCGAGGATGCGAACGACCTGATCGAGGACCTTGCGCAGGCATTCCGGACGGCGTTTGAGGAATAAGGCATGAAAGCAAAAACGCCGTACCACGGCAGCGTGTTTGCGCACAACCGATGTCGACGCGAAGAAGAACGGACGTTTAGCCGGCTCAGTCCCACAGGGTCCTCGTCTTCGATGCCCTGAAAATAATTAAAAATTTGGAGGTTCCCATGAAACAGAAGGCAGTCCGGCCCATCGCTTTGGCCGCAACCATTTTGCTGCTTCTCTCGGCGTTCGCGGGCTGCGCGCCCGCGGCTGCCCCGTCTGCGGCGCCCGCGGCGCCGTCCGGCGATTCACAAACGGTTAAGGAAGTGTCGTATCCGTCGCCCGTCGACCCGAAAACCGTCACGGATTACAAATACGGCAAGATCCAGATCCCCGGAAAGAACGGCGCACTTTGCGGCATCCCGGTGTACATCGCATATGCAAAAGGCTTCTTTGCCGCCGAGGGCTTTGATGTGGAGCTGATATCCGCGGATACCGAAGCCCGCAAAATCGGCCTGAACAACGGGACCATCCCTGTTGTCAACGGCGATTTCCAGTTCTTCCAGTCCATTGAAAACGGCGTGAACGTGAGCGTCGTCGAAGGGCTGCATAAGGGCTGCATCAAGTTCCTCGTGCTCAAGGATTCCCCCATCCAAACCGTGAACGACCTCAAGGGCAAGATCATCGGCGTTGACGAAATCGGCGGCACGCCGCACCAGGTCGCCTCCCTCTGGCTTGAAAAAGCGGGCATTTCCGCCGACCAGGCCAAAAAGGAAGTAACGTTCCTGCCTTTTGAAGAAGGCAACCTTGAAGTTGAAGCCCTGCGTAAGGGTGATATCGACGTAGCCGCCCTCTGGGATCCGTTCGGCTCGGTTCAGGAAAAGACCGGCGACTACCGCGTGATCTTCGACTTGGCGACCGACCCGATCTTCGCCGACCATTATTGCTGCTTCCTCTACGCCTCCAACAAGTGGATCGAAGAAAAGCCCGAGCAGGTTTCCGCGCTTCTGCGCGCATACCGCGCCGCGCAAAACTGGATAGCGGAGAATCCGGAAGAAGCCGTGCAGATCCTCATCGACGGCAAGTATTCAGCAATTGACGATCAGAAGGAGCTCGCAATCGAGCTTGTCAAGCACTATCAGATTCCGCACTTTGGCGATCACGGCACATCGGCTTACGATGTGGGCGGGGACGTGGAGTATTTCGCGCAGCAGCTCTACGATATCGGCTATCTGAAAACCGAACCCGCGCAATTCGTTCAGGATGCGTACTACAAAGCGGACCTAACGCTCGGCCAGTAAGGAAATGAATGCGGGGGCGGGTTCGCCCGCCCCCCCGAGAATGGATGGTACAGCCATGGCAAACACGAAACCCAAAATATCCGCTTTGCGGTTCTTCCTTTCTGCCGTATTCACGGTTGCGGGATTTGCGGCGGCGATCATCGTAAACGCGACCGTGCGGCAGGCCGCGGCAAAAGTCAAGATCGAACCGTATACATTCGGGAACGTGACCCTTGACTTCAACATATTATACCGGCTTGTGGTGCTGGGGATTATCCTGATTTTTATCGGCATGGCCGCGTACGCGTTTTTTGATGAGGATAGGCGGGCAAAATTCATCCGCCGCGCTCCTTTTCGCTTTGTGCTCGGTATCGCGCTTGCCGCCTGGGACATACTCGGCACAAAATACCTGCTGCTTCCGCAGCCGTTTTTCCCCGGGCCGGCGCAGATTCTCGAGGCGTTTCTGCTGGAGCCCGCCTTCATACTGGAGAACACGCTGTATTCGCTGCGGCTGTTTCTCGTCGGGTTCGCGGGGGGCGTGCTGTTCGGCGTGGGGACGGGGATTCTCATCGGGTGGTTCCCGAAGGCGTACTACTGGGTACACCCCGTATTGAAGATGACAGGCGTCATACCCGCGGTGGCTTGGATGCCGTTCGCCCTGACGCTTGCGCCGACGCCGTTCATAGCGGCGGCGCTGCTTATGGTGCTCTGCGCCTGGTTCCCGATCGCTTCGCTTACGGCGCAGGGGATACAATCGACCGCGAAAGTGCATCTTGAGGTGGCAAAAACGCTGGGGGCCAACACCGCGCAGCTTGTGTTCAGGGTGGCGATTCCCAACGCGATGCCGCAGATCTTCACCGGGATCGGCACGGCGAACGGTTTTATGTTCACTACGCTCGTAATGGCGGAAATGATGGGGCAGCCCGGCGGCTTGGGCTACTATATCAACCTCTCAAGGGTCTGGTCCCAATATTACAAAGTATTCGCCGCGATTACCGTCATGGCGATATTGTTTTCCATCATACTTCAGGTGGTCTCGCTGATACAGAGGCGTGTGCTGCGCTGGCAGAAGGGTTTGGTGAAGCAAAATGGCTGATACGGTGCTTGAGATCGCCGGCGTAACCCGCGTTTATTCCGACGATAAAGAAAATATCGTTGAAGCGTTGTCCGACATCAGCCTTTCGGTGAAGCGGGGCGAGTTCATCACGTTTATAGGCCCGAGCGGGTGCGGAAAGACGACGCTGCTGCGGCTGATCGCCGGGCTTGATGAACCGCAGGAGGGCAAACTGTCTCTTGACGGGAAAGAAATTCACGGAACGAGCCCCGACCGCGGATATGTCGTTCAGCAGGGCGGGTTGTTCCCGTGGCTGACGGTGGAAAAGAATATCGCTTTCGGGCTGGAAGTGCGCGGCGCGAACCAAAACAAAAAGGCGGACGTCGCGCACTATATCCATTTGATCGGCCTGGACGGCTTTGAAAAATCATTTCCCCATCAAATCAGCGGAGGCATGGCTCAGCGCGTGGCAATTGCGCGCGCGCTGATCAATAAACCGGAATTGCTGCTGCTCGACGAGCCTATGGGGGCGCTTGACAGTTTCACGCGCACCGACATTCAGGAAAAGCTGCTGGAACTTCACAACGAAAGCGAAACGACAACGCTTCTTGTTACGCACGACGTGGACGAGGCCGTGTATTTAAGCGACCGGATCGTGGTCATGACGCCGCGTCCCGGCAGAATTGAGGAAATCGTCACCGCGGATTTCATTCGCCCCCGTGCCCGCAACGATTCCGCATTCTTCGCTCTGCGCTCTTACATTCTGGAAAAGCTGCATTTGGTCAGCCAGCAAAAGGCCCCGGAGTTTTATTTATAATCGGTTTTGAGGTAGCGCTATGAGCATCAATCCCAACTGCAGCGGAGAAAACCTGAAGGAGATCATCAAGCGGCATCCCTGCTTCAACAGCGAGGCACATTTTGCAAACGGAAGGATCCACCTGCCGGTAAGCCCGGAATGCAACATCAAATGCAGATTCTGCGTGCGTACGTTCAACCGGGCGGAAAACAGGCCGGGCGTGGCGCAGGGCATACTCTCCCCCCTGCAGGCGGCGGAAATACTGGAGAACGCGCTCACGCTCTGCCCGGAGCTTTCGGTGGTGGGGATCGCGGGGCCGGGGGATACGCTGGCCACGCCGCACGCGGCGGAAACATTCGCGCTGGCGCATGAGAAGCACCCGGAGCTTATCATGTGCCTGAGCACGAACGGCCTGCTGCTTGAGCGGTACGCCGCGCTGCTCTACAGCGTGGGCGTGCGGACCGTGACCGTCACCGTCAACGCGGTGGACCCGGATATACTCGCGGAAATCTGCGCCTGTATTACGCTCGACGGCGTGACCTATACCGGCAGGGACGCGGCGCAGCGCCTGGTTGCGGCGCGAAAGCGCGGCATTGCGGCCGCCGCGGCGCTGGGCATGGCGGTTAAGATCAATACCGTGCTCATACCCGGCGTGAACGACGCCCACATCGGGGAGATCGCGCAGACGGCGGCGAAGCTGGGCGCCTCCATGTACAACATCATCCCGTTGATTCCGCAAGGGGCCTTCGCGCATGTCCCTCCGCCGGACTGCGTTTCCCTCAATGCCGCGCGGGAGGCGGCGGAGCCGTACATCACCGTGTTCCGCCACTGCAAGCATTGCCGCGCGGACGCCTGCGGCATTCCCGGCAGGGGCGAGGATATTTCGCAGCTGCTGTATAACGGCCTTCAGGCGGAGGAGACGTTCTCCCACGGCTGATATTTCCGGCATATTGCTCTTTCTCCCCGCTCAGGGGCGATGTGCGGAATGCCCGGGCCGTTCCGATATGGAATCGTATCGATATCGGCGCGCAGCCGCTTTTTGCTTGCGCCCCCGGTATTTTTATGGTACAGTTTGGAATATAGTATTCATATATGAATTATAGGTTATTTGTCTGGAAGGGTGACGGCTATGGAAGCAGCTTCAAAAATCAGCCGCAGGAATTGGGCGCTGATCTGGATATTGGGGATAGCGGGCCAGCTCTGCTGGAGCGTGGAAGGCTCCTGGTTCAACAATTTTGTGTATGCGAAGATCGCGCCCGATCCTTCCATCGTTGCATGGATGGTGGCAATAAGCGCAACGACCACGACCATCGCGACGTTTCTTGTGGGCACATGGGGGGACCGCATCGGCAGGCGCCGGCCTTTCATCGCGGGGGGCTACATTCTGTGGGGGCTGTTTACCATACTGTACGGCACGGCGGAGTTCCTGCCCAAAAGCTCGCTCATCTCGGCCGCGGTGTTCGTGGTGGCGGCGGACGGCCTCATGAGCTTTTTCGGCTCCGCAGGCTTCCATGCCGGGTTTAACCCGTGGACGACGGATATTTCAAACGTGCACAACCGCGGCAAGGTGGGCGGCGCGATGGCGGCGGCGCCCGTTATCGCAAGCGTTCTGGCCGCTACGGTATCGGGCATCATCATCGACGCAGTGGATTTTTTCGCTTTCTTCACGATCATCGGCGCGCTGGTGATGCTCATAGGGATATTCGGCCTGTTCTTTCTGCGCGACGCCCCCACGCTTGCCCCCAAGCGCGATGAAAAGGGCTACTGGCATCAGTTCGTGTCCGTATTCCGCATGGATACGGTGCTGAAAAATAAGGAGTTATTCTGGCTGTATATCTTTATTGTGCTGTACAACATCGCGTTCAACGTATACTTCCCTTATATCTCCATCTATCTGGTGAATTACGCGGAGCTCTCCTATTCCCTGGCGGGAGTGGTACAGGGCGCGGGTCTGCTGCTTGCGGTGCTGTTTACCATACCCGCTTCCCGGAGGATCGACAAGGGGCAGGCGTTCCCGGTGCTGGTGTCTTCCGTAGCCGTGAATGTCGTTGGGCTGATGGTTGTTGCGGCTGCGGGCAAGGCCAGCCTGCCGCTCTTATGCGCGGGGATATTCGGCGCGGGGCTCGGGTATGTGCTCAATACCCAGACGCTCTCCGCATGGGTCAAAAACCTGCTTCCGGAAGGCAGCTTCGGGCAGTTTGAGGGGATCCGCCTTCTGTTTGCCGTCTGCATCCCCATGATCGTCGGTCCGGCGATCGCTACGGCGGTTATCAACGGCCTGGGAGTTCCCGTCGTTTCCGGGGGAACGGCCGGCATGGCGCCTTCGCCCGCCCTGTTTTGGATTTCGGCGGCGCTCATGCTGCTTGTTATGCTGCCGCTCATTCCGGTGCGCCGGCACTACGGCAAGCGCAAGCTTCCGCTTGCACAATGAAAAAATAAAAGGAAATGGAGGGCGACGGATATGGCGTTTATAGAGCCTGTGCGTTACGAAGAGGCCTCCGCCCCGGTGCGGGAGCAGTTTAACGACCAGATCAGCCGGAACGGCCGGATTACCAACATGAAGAAAACGCTTCTGCATTCGCTTCCGGCGTTTCACGCGCTGATGGAGTGGTATCCCCTGCGGGATGAGGTGCAGACGTTCATCGGCGAGCGGGGCGTGAATGTGTTTTGCCATGCGATTTCTACGGAAAACGAATGTCTGGTCTGCTCCACGTTTTTTCGCAAAATCCTCATTGACGTCGGGGAGGACCCGGACCATCTGGTGCTGAACGAGCAGGAGGCGCTGCTTGCGGAGTTCGGCAAAAGCTGCGTGAACAAGCCCGTAGATGTAAGCGCCGAATTGTTCGCGCGGTTGAAGCGGCACTTTACCGATGAGCAGATCGTGCTGCTGACCTCGTTCGCCGCGCTGATGATCGCGACAAACCTCATCAATACGGCGCTCCACGTGGACCTGGATCCCTATCTGGAAAGCTACGCAAGGAGGCGGCGCTGATGGGCGCATTTACCGGTAAAACGGCCCTGATTACGGGCGCCGCAAAGGGGCAGGGCAAGGCGGTGGCGCTTGCCTTCGCCAGGGAAGGCGCAAATATCATCGGGTTGGATCTGGGCAGCAGGATCAGCTATCCCGCATACAACAGCAGCACTTCCCGGGAACTGGAGCAGCTCGCGGCGGATGTGCGCGCGCTGGGCGGCGAGGCCGCCGTATTTACCGGCGACGTACGCAAAGCCGCGGATGTGGAGCGCGCGGTCTCGGGCGGCGCCGCGCGGTTCGGCGGGATCGATATCCTGTTCAGCAACGCGGGCATCTGCGCATACGGCCTTGCGCATGAGCTGAGCGAAGAGGAATGGGACGCGATGATCGAAATCAATCTGAAGGGCGGGTGGTTGGTTTCCAAATATGTCATTCCGCATATGATCGAAAAGAAAAGCGGCGTCATCCTCTTTAACTCCTCCACAGCGGGGCTTCGGGGCATGAACCGGCTTTCCCATTACGCGGCCTCCAAATGGGGGCTGATCGGCCTGGCGAAATCTCTCGCGATTGAGCTCGCGCCGCATAACATCCGTGTCGTCACCATCCATCCCACGGGCGTCAATACCCCGATGAACGACGGACTCGCTTTTATGGAGGGCTCCACGCCGGAGGAGATCGCCGAGCGTTCGGCGGGGAATCTGTTGCCCGTGCCGTGGATCGAGCCGGAAGACGTGGCCGAATCGGTGCTGTTCCTTGCCAGCGATAAGGCGCGCTATATTACGGGCAGCCAGTTTGTGCTGGACGCCGGATTGCTGACACGCTGACGCGATACCCCTCCTGTGAGGATGCGAAAGGGGTCTATATTGTGCGCATCACAACAAAATCCCCAAGGGTCTGGATAAAAAACCAGCAGAAATGGACCTGGATCATTACCATCGCATGGATGACGATCGCAAATTTCTGGCATCCCTTCGGGCTGTACGGGTTCGTTTGCATGTTCACGCCCATCCTGCTGGCGCTCTTCGGCTGGGGAAAAATGAGCTGTGCGCGCATCTGCCCGCGGGGCTCGTTCATCGGCCTCGTGACCAGGCCGTTTTCGATGGGCCGCCCCATGCCCGAGTGGATGCACACAAAGGCCTTCCGCTTTGGCATTTGGTCGGCCATGATGGGTTCCTTCCTGGTGCTGCTCGTGCTGTCGATCCCGCGGGGAATTGATGCGGTCGGGCAGACCGTACTGTATTTTATGGAAGCCGCGACAGCGCTCGGGCTGATATTCGGCGTTTTGTTCAAACCCCGAAGCTGGTGTACCGTGTGCCCGATGGGGTTTACATCAAAGAATATCCAAGCCCTCGTCGCCAAGCACGCGCCTGCGGCCCCCGTTTATCGGCCTGAGGCGGTTCCCGGGCAAAACGACGGCCCCGGCTGAACAAATATTTTTAACGGATCTCCCAATTGCTATTGACATTTCCGCCGGCGGGAATTAATATAAATACAACAATTTCATACTAATCCCATATGATTAGGATAAATCGAAGCTTTTCAATATACAATTGAATCGCCTGTAGATGTAATGGAAGAAACCTGTTTCGGGGTTGCTTCCATTATTGTCATATTAAATTTGCCGGAGGAGGTTGCGGTTGTGTCAAGCGGCAGGCTGTTGAAGAAACGATGTTGCCAGGGCAGGGGCGAACGGAAGGGTGGATAACATTTAATCAATTGCTATAACGAAAGGGGATTTTCAAATGAGTACAGTAAAGAGGATCGTTGGACTGGCGCTGTTGACGGCATTGGCTGTTTCCAGTGCGGCGGGATGCGCGGGCGCCGCGGCGCCCGCGGCGCAAGAGACCCCCGCCGTGGCTGCGGGGGCCGCTCCTTCCGCCTCGCCCGCGGCGGCGCCGTCGGCTCCTGCGGATACGACCGCGGCGCAAAGCAAACTGAAGGTGGCGCTGGTATTGCCGGGCTCCGTCAGCGACGCAAGCTGGAATGCGGGCGCCTATAACGGCCTTGAATGGGTCAAGGGCCAAAGGGCGGATGTGGAAACCGCATATGTCGAAAACATCAGCAACGATAAAGTGGAGGCCACGCTCGTCAGCTTCGCCGAGGAAGGCTACAACGTCATTTTCGCCTTTGGCAGCGAATACACGGCGAATATTGTAAAAGTCGCCGGGCAGTATCCGGATGTCTACTTTGCCGATACCGATCAGACCGCCGACCTGAAGCTCCCCGCCAACGTAACCACGTTCAACGGCGATCAGCGCGCGGCGTCCTTCCTGGTGGGCGCCCTGGCCGGATATTTATCCAAAACCGATCAGGTCGGCACCGTCGAAGGCTTTGAATCTCCCACGCTCAGCCCCAACACGGCGAACTTCATCGCCGGCGCAAAGTATGTGAAGCCCAATGTGCAGGTCGTTAATTCCTATGTGGGCTCCTGGAGCGATGTGGAGAAGGCGAAGCAGACGGCCCTGGCGCAGATTGAATCCGGCGTGAGCTTCATTTACGCGAGCGGCGACGCGATCGGCCTGGGCATCATTGCGGCTGCGAAAGAGAAGGAGATCCCGGTCGTCGGCTACGGCACGGACCTGAATTCCCTCGCACCCCAGCAGGTGATCACGAGCGTTATCTGGAACGTGGGCGTAACCTTCAACACCATACTGGATGACGTGAAGAACGGCACCTTCAAGAATACGCCCTATTCCCAGGGCCTCAAGGAAGGCGCCGTTACCTTTGCGGATTACCACGGCACCATTTCGGACGATATCATCGCGAAGATTGACGGCATCAAGGCAAAGCTCAACAGCGGGGAGATCTCTCCCGCATAACCAGACTTGAGGCAGGGGCCCCCGATTCTTCCGCGACGCGGGGGCCCCCCACCCTTTTGATACCCGGAAAGGTATGCGCTATGTCGGAATACGTGGTTGAATTGAAGCGGATATCCAAGAGGTTCGGAACGGTACAGGCGAACGATTCCATCGACCTCAGAGTCCGCAAGGGCGCCATACACGCCTTGCTCGGCGAAAACGGCTCGGGCAAGACGACGCTCATGAACATCCTCTTCGGGCTGGTGAGGATGGACAGCGGGGAGATCCTGATCCGGGGGGAGCATGCGGCCATCGATTCCCCGCTTGCCGCGCTCCGCCGCGGCGTCGGGATGATCCATCAGGAGTTCATGCTGATCCCCCAGCTGACGGTCGGAGAAAACATCATGATCGGCGTGCTGGAAAAGGATCGGACGGCCACTTTGAAAAACGTCCTGAAAAAGGGAGAGGCGTTCGCAAAATCGTTTGATCTTTGGACGAAGCTGAACCTTCCCGTGCAGGAACTGTCTTTAGGCGAGCGCCAAAAGGTGGAGATCGTAAAAACGCTGTATCAGGGCGCGGAAATCATTATTCTGGATGAGCCCACTTCGGTGCTCACCCCGCAGGAAGCGGGAGAGATGTTCAAAATCCTGGGTGACCTGACCCTCATGGGGAAAACCATCATCCTGATTACGCACAAGCTGGAAGAGGTATTGCAGAACACCTCGGAAGTGACCGTCCTGCGCGCCGGCAAAAGCGTGGAAACGCTGCGGACCGTGGATACGAACAAATTCGGGCTGGCGGAAAAAATGATCGGCCGCAGAATGCTGTTCTCCCTGCGGGAGAAGCAAAGCCGGCCCGGCGCGGCCTGCGTCGTTGCGGAGCACCTCTCGCTGAAGGCGGATTCGGGCGTCAGGAGGCTGGACGACGTCAGCTTCACCATCCGTAAGGGCGAGATACTGGGCGTTGCCGGTGTGGACGGGAACGGGCAGACGGAGCTCTCGGAAGTGCTCTCAGGCGTCCGGAAACCCGACAAGGGCGCCTATTCCATCGACGGCGCCGCCGTTACGCGCTTTCAGGCGCGGGCGCTTGCGGACGCGGGCGTCTCCTTCATACCGGGCGAACGCAGCGATTACGGCTGCGCCACCGCTTTGCCCATCGAAAAGAACCTGATCCTGAAGACGTATAACGCAGGGGCGTTCTGCTCCAGGGGCTTCATGCGCTGGGCGAGCGTAAAAAGATCCGCCGAAGAGCGGATCGGGACCTATCAGATCAAAACGTCGGGCAGCGGCGAGCGGGCGGGGTCGCTTTCGGGCGGCAACCTTCAAAAGGTGATCCTGGCCAGGGAGCTGAGCAGCGCCCCCAAGTTCCTGATTTGCGTGCAGCCCACGCGCGGGCTGGATATCGGGGCGGTGGAGTACGTACAGAACTGCCTTTTGGAAGCGCGCGAGAAGGGAGTCAGCATCCTGCTGATTTCGACGGAGCTCGACGAAATCCTCGCTTTAAGCGACAGGATCGCGGTCATCAGCCGCGGACGCATCGTGGATATTGTGGAGAACGGGCCGGATGTCGACACAGGCCGTATCGGCCTTTTGATGGCGGGCGGGGCAATACGGCTGGAGGAAGGGGCTGGAATATGACGCGGGGAAATCCGGCGCCGCGGCGCGGCCGGCTCATACGCGCCCTACTGCCGTTCGCGGGGCTGGCGCTGTCCTTTCTGGTATGCGGCGTCATGCTGCTGTTCTTTGGGATCGATCCGCTGAAAACCTACGCTTCCATCTTTACGCGTGCGTTCGGGAGCGCGAACGGCATCGCCCAAACGGTCTGCTCCGCCATCCCCATGATCATTGTGGCGGCCGGCATCGATTTCGCGAAGAAGGCGGGCATTTTCAACATCGGCGCGGAAGGGCAGATGATGATGGGCGCGCTGGGCGCGCAGCTGGCGGCCATGCAGACGCAGGGGCTTCCGCCGGCCGCGGCCGTACCTGCGACGTTAGCGGGCGGGTTTGTTTTCGGCGCCCTCTGGGCGCTCCTCCCCGGTATTTTGAAGGCGTCCCTGCGGGTGAACGAGATCGTCGTTACGATCATGATGAACCAGATCGCGTCGTATCTTCTCGCCTACCTGGTGCGATCGCCGCTCAAGGACCCGAAGGATTTTAACAGCCAATCGGTCGTCATACCCGAAAGCGCGCGGCTTCCGTCCCTGTTTTCCGGTTCCAAGATCCATATGGGGCTGGTGGTCGCGCTTCTGCTTATCCTTTTTCTGTGGCTGCTTTCGCGGCGGACCAGCTTCGGATACCGCGTGGAAGTGGTGGGCGCAAGCCCGAAAACGGCGGCGTATGCGGGCATATCCGTCCCGAGGACCGTACTTGCGGCTTTCCTGCTGGCGGGCGGCATCGCGGGGATCGCCGGGGCCAACGAGGTATCCGGGCTGCAGCACCGCCTTACCGCATCCATATCCAACGGATACGGGTTCGTGGGCCTGACCGTGGCAATGATCGCGGACGGAAACCCGATCATGATCGCCATCGTATCGGTGCTCTATTCCGCCCTGCAGGCGGGGGGGCTGATGATACAGATTACGCAGCATGTGCCGATGGAGCTTGCGAACATTATTCAGGCCGTTACCGTGCTGTTCGTGCTGAGCTCTGACGCCATATACAAAGGATTCGCCGGCCGGGCCCCCAAAAAACGCGCCGCAGCGCCGGCGGAGGAAGGAGCATAGGATGGCGGATCTGCTTACGGGCCTGCTTTCCTCCATGATCGCGCTTTGCGTGCCGCTTCTGATCGCGGCCGAAGGCGAGGTGTTTGTCGAGCGCTCCGGGCAATTCAATATGGGCATCGAGGGCATTATGGCGGTCAGCGCCCTGGCCGCTTTTGCGGTGACGCTTGCAACCGGCAGCCTGCTTTGGGGATTTCTTGCGGGCGCTGCGATAGGCGCGCTGTCGGCCTTACTGATCTATCTGCTGATCGCGCGGCTGCAGCTCAACGGCGTCCTCGTAGCCATCGTATTCAATCTGCTGGCGTCCGGGCTGACGGGGTTTCTCTCCACGTTCTTTATCAACAACAACAGCGTGCCCAAGCAGAGCGTCCATCTGACGCAGCTGCCCATTCCCGTGCTTTCCGGCATCCCGTGGATCGGTCCGATCCTGTTTTCCCAAAATGCGGCGGTCTATATTGCCCTGCTGAGCGTGCCGGCGCTTGCGTACGTTCTGTTCCACACCAAATTCGGCCTGCAGCTGAGGGCTACCGGCGGCAACGCCGTCGCCGCGCAGACGATGGGCATCGATACCTACCAAACAAAGCTGCGCTGCTTTCTCATCGGCGGCGCGAGCGGCGGCCTGGCGGGGGCGTACCTGAGCCTGAGCCTGGGAATGTTCGTGGAAAACATTACGATGAATAAGGGCTTCATCGCCCTGGCGCTGTGCACCTTCAGCCGCGCGAGCCCCTACGGCACGCTCTTTGGGGCGCTCCTGTTCGCCCTGGCCGATTCCCTGCAGCTGCGGCTGCAGGTTTTTAAGATGAATATCCCCTACGAATTCCTTCTGATGCTGCCCTATATCATGACGATCGTCGTGCTGGTGATCACCGCCGGGCGCGGGGAACGGCCCCCGGCCGGGCGGCGGCGCCGGAATCCTTTGCCGTTACGGAGGCGCTTACATGAAAATAGCAAATGAACTGACCGACCTTGTGGGAAACACGCCGCTGATGGATATTACGGGCTTTGCGGACTCTCCGGCGCGGATCATCGCCAAGCTGGAGATGTTCAACCCTTTATCCAGCGTGAAGGACCGCGTCGCCCTGGCGATGGTGGAGGCGGCGGAGCGGGACGGGCTTCTGGGCCCCGGTTCCACCCTGATCGAGCCCACCAGCGGCAATACCGGCATAGGGCTGGCGTTTGTGGCGGCCAGCCGCGGGTACCGGCTCATCCTCACCATGCCCGAGACCATGAGCATCGAGCGGCGGAAGCTGCTGCACGCGCTCGGCGCCGAGGTGGTGCTGACCCCGGCCTACGACGCGATGGACGGTGCGATCAAAAAGGCCGAGGAACTGGCGGCGCAGATCCCGGGGGCATTCATCCCGCAGCAATTCAAGAACAGGGCCAACCCGGAGATCCACAGGAACACCACCGCGCGGGAAATCTGGGACGATCTTGAAGGGAATATCGATATCTTTGTGGCGGGCGTAGGCACGGGCGGCACGCTGACCGGGGTCGGCGAGGTGCTCAAAAAGCGCAATCCCGGCGTGCGGATCGTGGCGGTGGAGCCCTTCCAGTCCTCGGTCCTATCCGGGAAAGGGGCCGCGCTGCACCGCATCCAGGGCATTGGCGCCGGCTTTGTTCCGGATATACTGGACAGGTCGCTCATAGACGAGATCATCCGCGTCCGGGACGACGACGCGGGAGACGCCGCGCGCTCGATCGCGAGGAAAAAGGGCCTGCTGATCGGCATCTCCTCGGGGGCGGCCCTCTGGGCCGCGCTGCAGCTGGCCGGCCGCCCCGAAAATGCAGGCAAAACCATCGTGACGGTTTTCCCGGATTCGGGCGAGCGGTATCTGAGCACCTGGCTGTACGAGGACTTCAATATCGACCAAAACAGCCCGCCGCTAATTGAAAGCGGCCGGTCCGCGGCGGACCTGGCGCTGCATTATTTTAAGAACGGCCTCTCCTGCAGCGAAGCCGTTATCAAGGCCTTCAATGAAAAATACGCCCTCGGCCTGCCGGAGCACTGCTACCGGATCGCATCCGGCTTCGGCGCGGGCATGGGGGAATCCGGCTGCGCCTGCGGCGCGGTGACGGGCTGCACCATGGTGTTCGGGCTGATCGCGGGGCGCCAAAAAGCGTACGAATCCAACCGGATGGCTTTCCTTGCCGTACACGAGCTGCACGAGAAGTTCAAAGCAAAGCACCGATCCACCTGCTGCCGTGTCCTGACAAGAGGCGTGGAGTGGTATTCCGCCGAACAGAAACGGCTCTGCGAGGGCTATGTGTACGACGCCGCATCGATTACGGAAGAGATTATCCGCACACAACTGGAGGAATTGCTTCCCCGGACGGGGAGCTGACCGGAAAGGGGCAGGGCATGCAGGACATAAAAAACGATTTCGGAGAAATTCCGGTGAAGCTGCTGCTGGTATCCGGAAGCCCGCGCAAAAAAAGCAACTCGGATCTTTTGCTCAACGAGGCTCTCATCGGGGCGCAGGCGGCGGGCCCCACCGAGGTACGGAGCTTTCAGTTTTCCCAAAAGCGGGTCTTTCCGGCAGAAAGCGAAGCGGAAGAAGCAAAAAGGGACGATTTTGACGAGCTCCTCGAAAAATGGCGCTGGGCGGACGCCGTCATTTGGGCGATGCCGGTGTACACGGCGGCGGGGCCCGGCCTGGTGTACAACGCGCTGGACAGGCTCGCCCAGGCGCTCCGGCCGGGGCTGAAGAACGCGGGCTACCGGAAGGCGGCGGGCCTCATCATGCAGGGCAGCGAGACCTGGGGGCTTCTGGAGCTCGGCCTGGAGAACGCCATCGACGTGTTTGCTTCGCTGCACTGCATCCCAGTCTCCAGGCTTGCCGGGCAGGTGCCGGATCAGCAGCAGCCGCCCGAATCCTTGCTGGAACGCAGCCGCGCGCTGGGCGGCGAGGTGGCGGAGATCGCCGGGCTTCTCAGGCTCGCTTACGGGAAGCCGCCCGCGGACGACGCCAACGTGGTTATCCTCAACGCGGGCGTTGAAAATGCCGGGATCGGCGTCCAGATCGAGGAAAGGCTGACCGCCCGGCTTTCGGGCATACCGGGGATCCATGTCAGCAGCTTTTCCTTTTCCGGCAAAAAAATCGAGGGCTGCCATCATTGCAACAGCTACTGCGGCAAATATCTGGAGTGCGCCTATAAGGACGGTTTTCAGGAGTTCCGCAGAAAATGGCTCGAGGCCGACGGATTGATCTGGATCAGCTCGGCAAACCATCTGGGTCCGCCCGTCGTCGTGCGCCGCGCGCTGGACCGCCTGAGCGAGATCGGCTTCAGCACCGTAAAGCACCGGCATCTGGCGGAGAGCGCCCCGTTCGCCTTCGCAAAGTATACGCGGCCGGAGGCGTCCATCTCATACGGGGATACGCGTTACGGCGGGCAAGAGCAATCGCTGCAGTTCTTTATCACCCACGCGGTGCTCAGGGGCAACCTGCCGATAACGGGAAGCGACCCGCAAAGCCCGCTGGGTCCGGCCGAGTTTCTGCGCGCGGTATCGCAGCTGGGTTCCAACCAGTGGTTCACCCAGGCGGTCGATTCCCTCGCCGACGACGTGGCGGATCTGGCGCGGCGCGTTCTTACCGCGAAGCGGGAGGCTTATCCCGGCCTGCCCGACCGGTACTATCCTTCCAGAACAAATATGGGAATTACCGATAAGGAGGCGTTTTTCAATGGACGGTAAGCCGGCCGGCGCGGGGGATACCCCGGTCAGGATACTTGGCATCAGCGGCAGCCCGCGCAAGGGAACCACGGATTATCTTACGCGGCTTGCGCTGGAGGAAGCGGCGAAGGTTCCCGGCGTGGAAACCGATTTTCTTCCGTTGCACGAAGTCAATATCCACCACTGCATCCAGTGCGAGCAATGCCTGAAGCTGGACCCGGGCCGGAAATACGAGCACTACTGCGCGCCCTTTCACGACGATATGGACCAGCTGATTCCCCGCTTTTTGAAGGCGGACGGATACATCATCGCCTCGCCGGTGTACGAGATGAACGTTACGCCGCTTCTGGGCATCTTTATGGGGCGCTTCCGCCCGCTGTGGCGGGTATTCAAGGGCGTGCACCGCAACAAGGTGGGCGGGTCCGTCGCGGTGGGCGGTACCCGCCACGGCGGCCAGGAAACGACCATCCAGATGATCAACAGCTTCTACTTGCTCAATGAAATGCTCGTGGTCAGCGGGCACTCGGGCGGTTACTGCGGGGCGTGCGTGTGGTCGCGCGACAAGCTCCCGGCCGAGCTGGACGATCCCCTGGGCATCGAAAAGGTGCGGGATCTGGGCGGGCGCGTGGCCGAAGCCGCGAAAATCATAAAGGCCGGGCGGGAATCTGTCGGGGACGGCCGTCCCGACCTTGACGACCTTTCCGCCTCGCCGGTAAAGGATAAACCGTATGAGCCATGACGCATTAAACGGAAGCGTGGCGCTCATCACCGGCGGGACGGGCGGAATAGGCGGGGGCGTCGCAGCGGCGATCCTGGAAAAGGGCGGGTCCGTGGTGCTGGGTGACCTTGAAGAGAGCGCCCTGGAACAGGCGGCCGCCGCCCTGGATACCGGCACGGCGGCCGGCCGCGTCGCGGCCCTGAGGCTGGATGTGACGCAGGAGGAAAGCGTCCGCGGGGCGCTTGCATGGGCCGCGGAGAAGTTCGGCGTTGTGGACGTACTGGTCAACAACGCAGGGGTATGCCTGGCGCATCCCTTTCTGGAGAACGACGAAAAGGCGTACCAGGCGACACTGGACGTGAATTTAGGCGGCACGCTGCGCGTATCCCGCCTGTTTGCGCAACGTCTTTTGGAGGCCGGCCGGCCCGGGAGCATTGTGAACATCGCCTCCAACGCCGCAAAACGGCCTTATGCGCGTTATGTGGAATACAACGCCTCAAAGGCCGCGATCGTCAGCCTGACCCATACGCTTTCGCAGGAGCTCGCCCCTTACGATATCAACGTCAATGCGGTCTGCCCCGGCGCGGTGGACACCCGAATGCTGGAATACTGCATGCGCGAGGCCATCGCGTTTACCGGCGCCGCGTTCGATCTGGCCGGCTGCCGTTCGACTTGGGGTCCGAAGCAGCTGGGCCGGCTGGTGCGCCCGGAAGAGGTGGGCCGGGTCGTCGCATTCCTGGCAAGCCCTGCGGCGCGCGTCATCCGGGGGCAGTCCATCAGCGTAGACGGCGGGGATACGCCGTTCTGATTTTTATTCTGCAAGGAGGAACTTATGGAACTGTTTCGTTTGGACGGGGAACGCGCCCTGGTGCTGGGCACGGGCGGAATCGGCGGCGCAATCGCAAAGGGGATCGCCCAGGCCGGCGCCGAAGTGGTCATTGCCGACGTATCCGAAGAGAATTTAACGCGGGCGCAGCGCGCCATAGAAAGCGCCGGCGGCACCGTACACCGTATCCGGGTCAATATACGGGGCAAGGCCGATGTGGAGGCCCTGTATCAAAAGGTAAACGAACTGCTGCCGAACATCACGCTTTCGGTCAACGCGATCGGCCTGAACAGAATGGCCCACGCGGTGGATACCACGGAGGAGGATTGGCGTGCGGTTCTGGACGGATTTTTGAGCAATCTGTTCTGGAGCAACCAGCAGGCGGCCAAGATCATGCTGCCGCAAAAGAGGGGCAAGATCGTCAACCTTGCGTCGATGTCCGGCGTCATCGTAACGGGCGACATGGGCGCAAGCTATGCCGCCGCCAAGGCGGGCGTCATCCAGCTCACGAAGGCGCTGGCCGCGGAGTGGATAGCAGGCGGCGTGTATGTGAATGCCATCAGCCCCGGCAACGTGGAAACCGCGCTGACCGCAGCATTTTTAAGCGATGAAGCGGCCCGAAGAAGCGTCAGCCAATCCATTCCGCTGGGGCGCGTCGCACAGCCGGAGGACATCGTGGGGCCCGCCCTGTTCCTCCTCTCCAAGGCCTCGGATTATGTCGTAGGCCAGAACCTGCTGGTGGACGGCGGCTATACGATCAGGTGAATCGCTATGGAATACGGGATTTTTTCCTCCGTTTACGGGGAATACGGCATTGAAGAAGCCGCGTCAAGGATACGGGAAGCAGGCTTCCGCTATGTGCAGTTTGTGCCCGTTCTCGATGGCAGGTTCTTGCAGGCCTCCGATTTTACACCCGAGCATATCCGGCGGATCCGCGCCGCTTATACAGCGGCGGGGCTGAAGGTAATCGCGGTGTCCGGCGGGCACGGGTTCCTCCACCCCGATCCGGAGCGCCAAAAGCGGGCGCTGGAGAACGCCCGGCGGTGGATCGAGCTGGCGCCGGAGCTGGGCGCGAGCCTTGTGGTAACGGAGATCGGAAGCACGCATCCCGACCACAACTGGACGGATCACCCCAACAACCATACGGCAGAGACCTGGGAGCAGGCCGTGCACCTTTATGCGGCGCTGGCGGGCCACGCGAAGGCGTACGGGGTCACGATCGGCATAGAACCGCATTTCGCATCCGTGATCAACGGCGTGGAGCGGCTCCGCCGGCTTCTGGACGATGTCGGCGAACCCAATCTCAAGGCGGTGCTGGACCCCGCCAATATCGTCACCGCCGCAAACCGGGACCGCCTTGAGCAGGAATTGGCGGAGCTCTTCCGCCTGGCGGGAAAGGATTTTGTTCTGGCGCACGCCAAGGATACCCGAATTGAGGAGGGGGAATCCGTCTTTGTCCCGGCGGGGCAGGGGATATTGCCCTATCCCGGCTATGTAGGGCTCCTGAGGGAGCACGGGTACCGGGGGCCGCTGGTTTTGGAGTATCTGGGCGAACGGGACGTGGAGCGGACGCTGCGTTTTTTAAGGGGGCACGACGTCGCACCCTATATGAAGCCGGTCTTCGAGGGGGACGAGCGTCTCTATCAGGCGCTGCAGGCGGTGCAGGAGCTCAACCATGCGCCGGAGGGGGCCCTCGCGCTCAAATACCGGCTGCTGCTGTCCATGGTGGCCGACGCTTTGCGGAACCACCCCGCGGGCGCCGTCGCATGCGCGAAGGAAGCCTTGGCCGCGGGCGCCACCAGGGAGCAGGCCGCGGAGGCGATGCGCGTGGTATACGCCGCGGGGGGGCTTCCGCTTTTGATCGAAAATATCGACGTATACCGGGAGGTGCTTCTGCGGTGACGGATCTGGAGATTATGCAGGTATGCGTCCGGGAGGCGCGGCAGGCGGTGGAAGACGGGACCGGCGGCCCTTTCGGCGCCGCGGTTGTAAGGGACGGCGAAATCGTGGCCACAGGCTATAACCGCGTGCTGACCGACCGGGACCCCACCGCCCACGGGGAAATCGTGGCCCTGCGCCGCGCCGCGCAAATTCTGGGGCCGCGCTTTCCAAAGGGCTGCGTGCTGTACACCACTTCCCAAAGCTGCCCCATGTGCGTTGCGGCGGCCATATGGGCGGGCATCGAAAAAATTTATTACGGCGCCGCCTGTGAGGACGGCCATGGCATCGGCCTGAGCGACCGGCATGTGTACGATTATCTGCGGGGGAACGAGACCGCGGAGGTTATGGAGCAGACGCAAATATATTCCGCGCTCTGCAATGAGCAGCTGCTGCGCTTCTGGGCCGGCCAGGCGTACTCAAAAACGGCTGGGGATACGGAAGCCATATAGAAGCGGCGTATGCGCTCCGCCTGCCCCGGGCCAGGCGGAGACGAGCGCGCCCTGCGGACAAAGCGGCGACCGGAAGCCCAGTGAGAAAAGGATCGGAAGCAAGCCGCTAAAACAGCGCCGCTTTCATGCCCCAATACAGGAGGATCAGCCAAACGGCCAGAATGGGCAGCGCATAATACCATTTTTTCGGTTTTCCATTCCGCCACAGCCCCTCGGACTCAACCCGGCATTGCGCAAAGATATCCTGCGGGATCAGCTTGACCGAGAGCGCCACCAGCCCGGGCAGGATGATCACATCATCCAGATAGCCAAGCACCGGAATAAAATCCGGGATCAAATCGACGGGCGATAACGCGTAGGCGACGGTAAACCCCGCACAAATTTTTGCAAGCGCCGGCGTTTCCTTTTTCTTCAGGGCAAGAAACACGGCGGGAATATCGGTCTTTAGCTGCTTTGCTCTTGCTTCTACTGTCATGGCCTTCCCCCGCCGCCCGCTAGATATCGTCGGTTTGCCGGTATACCTCCGTGCTGAATACCCCGAGCTTCGCCCGGCATTGCTCCAGCTTCTCATCGGCGGGCGGGCGCAGGGGGGCCCCATAAAAATCCCGCCGCGCAATCTTCTGATACCAGTCGGTCAGCTTTTGAAATTCCGCCTCATTTTCCTCAAGCTCCGCAAAGCTGAATTTTCCCAGGCCGGATTCCCTTTCCAATTCGCGGAGCAAATCGTCGCATTGCTCCAGAAGCTCCCGGTATTCGTCATCCCTCGCCTGCTGAAAGGCGGCGACGACGCGCTCCGAGGTGCCCGCATCATGGGGGGCCATCTTCATGAGATAGGCTTCGCCCCCATTCTGCAGGATCTCCTCGGATAGCTCCTGGAGAAGATCCGCGCTGTCCTCGCTTGCGGGCAATACCCACACCGACTGGCCCAAAATGACGGCGCCGCTCTTTTTAAGCTTTCTCCATACGCTCACCCGGACGCGCGATGGCTCCTTGGGAAGCGCATAATTGAGCGTCAGCCATTCCCGATGTTCCATAACGCGGCCCCCTGTTTCACTCCCGGTCCGCCCTGATCATGCGGTTCATCCTGAAATAGAGCAGAACGGCGATCACTTCCGATACGCCGGAAAAGGCCATGATCATCCAGGTTTGATTGAGATCGTACAGCCAGCCCATCAAGGCCGCCCCGCCGAACAGGGCCAGCCCGTAGGCCGTATTGAAAACCCCGTAGCTGGTTCCCCGCTTATTGAACGGCGTAATGTCGGCGATGGCCGAACGCATGACGGTTTCGTGCGTCCCCATGACGACGCCGAAGATCGTCATCCCTATAACGATCAGCGGAATGGACTTGCTCAGGGTCAGAAACGGCAGCAGCAGCGTAATGAAAGGAATCGCCGTAAGAACCAGCAGCCCACCGGTTTTCCTCCCGGTTTTTATTTTGATGCGGTCATACGCTTTCCCGACCAGCAGGGCCGCCACGGCATCCACGATCATCGCTACGGCGTACAGCAGCGTGATGTCCGTGTCGGACATGAGGCCCTTGTCCTTCAGATGGTAGCCCACCGTGCTGAAGTTGACAAAGCCCAGCGTGCAGAAAAACGTGAACGCCGTATAAATCCAGAACATCGGTTTGAGCTTTTCCGTCTGGAACTCCCTTTTTGTCACGGCGGGGATCAGCGCATCCCGGTTTATCCGGCGGTACACGTAGGTCAAGAAGAGCATCAGCAGAACGACCGCAAGGAAGAGCCATTGATAGCCTTCCTGATACTGGGCAATTCCGTTTTTCCCGGTAAAATAGAATACCGCAGTGAAGATCAAGGGGCCGGCAAAGGCGCCGATCTGATCCAGCGCCTCCTGAAGGCCGAACGCGAACCCGAGCCCCACCTGATTCTCCGCGACCTGGGATAAAATCGTATCCTTGGCCGGATTGCGCAGGGCTTTTCCGATCCGCTCCGTCAGAATGAGGATAACGAGGATATTCCAGTTCATCGTAAGGCCCATGAGCGGCACGACGAGCAGCATCCCGTATCCTACGAACATGAACGCCCAATATTTCCCGCTCTTGTCCGACAGCACGCCGGCGATCAGCCTGAGAAAGTACCCCAGGAACTCCCCGACACCAAAAACCAGGCCGACCTTGGCCGCGCTGACCCCCAGCAGATTCAAATACTGGCTGTTTACGCTGCGGGCGCCTTCATAGACCACGTCCCCCAGCATGCTGATGACCCCAAATAGAATGATAACGGTCACGGCCGGTGAAAATCTCTTTTTTGTTTCCTCGCTCATGATGCCCCTTCTTCCCCTTCGCCTTTCCCGATCCTCTGTTTGAACCCGCGGCATCGCCGCCGGTTCCCGGTTTGGAACCCGCGCAATCGCCCCGGAATTGCCGCCGAGGTCGGTTGTAACCAGTATTACATATAATACTGCTTGCATTTTATACGCTTCTTTTTCCATTGTCAACGGGTTGAAGATTAGGAAGTATCAATAACGAGTATTGCGCGGGCTGTCAGCAGTCCGTGGTTTCGATCGGTTTTTCCATGATGGCGGCTTGCCGGTTCAAATCGTTCTTTTGCCGGCGCTTCGCTGAAAAATAGCCTGCCGTCGCGGCGGCCAGGGAACCGCAGCAATCGATTATGATGTCCTGCATCGTATCGTCCAGCGCCGCCCGGCCGACCAATCGGGTACCGTTTTCGAGCATAAATTTCTGCATGTTCAGCCCGAGCAGACCGTCGAAGGCGTACTCATAGATTTCCCACAGCATGCCGACGGAAGTCGCAAAGCAAAAGGCGAACATCGCCGTAAAAACGGGCGAAAGGGTCATCGCAACGCGATTGCTTCTGTTCAGGATATCCACAAGGATGAATCCCAGGCTCCCCGCCATGACCGCGCTGAAGCCGTGGAGCCACTTATCCCAGCGGGGGATTCTATAATAAAAGCTCCGGACTTCCCCGAGAAAAATGGCGCAGTATAAAAACCCGATGTACATCACGCACATTCCGGCCGGAATATCGATTTTAAGATATTTCCGGAACAGCTGCGGCACATGGATCACAATAGCCCCCAGGATACATTGCGCCAGCATAAGCGCGTAATCTGCCCGCGAGCGATACCCCATCTGTTCGGGATGGACGTCTTCGGTTATGGCGAGCCGATCGATCAGGTAGCCGATCGGGATGATGAAGCTCAGAAGGACAAACCAGTACGTGAACTTTCCGAATTGATTCCCGGATAATTTTTTCATTGCATACATTCCCTTGATAAGTACTGCGGCTGGTATAGGATATGCCCGATCCCCGAAAGCAGCATCCTAATTTTCCCGCAGCGCAAGCGTCTCATAGTGCTTATACAGGGAATGGAATTTTCCGATGTAATTGCTATGCCACGGCTTCCTCTTCCCGCAGAAATGCAGGATGACCGTATGGCGCATGACATAATCCATATCGATCTCGCCGTCGCTGAGAAACTTGTAATACTGATAATACCGGGCGTCATAGTTGTATTGAAACTCATTGAGCCTTTCGGTTTCCTTGCCGTAAAGCGCGTTCAGGACATCCTGATCCGGAAGAATCAGCCGGCTTTTGTGCTTGTTGATATATGCAAAGACGTCCTCCTCGTTGAGCTTTTGCCTCTGAAGCGTCAGATTCATCAGCAGGACGCCGGTATTGAAGTATTCCTCCATCTCATATGCATTCAGCCTGACCATATTGATTTCTTTGACGGAAATCATTTCATGATAGGCCGCCCCAAAGAGATATTCGCTTACGTCGGTATCATAGAGCTCGCGGATCGGGTTGATGACCAGAATATCCGGATCCAGATACAGGGCTTTCTCCAGCTCGGCGGGCAGGAGCTTATACGCCAGCAGCCGGTAATACATCTCTTTCGAATAGTGCAGCACCACAGGCGCATCCGTGAACCAATCGTCTTGCACGCGGATCACATGAAGGGTATGTCCTTTTTTTGAAACGAAGGCTTCCAGCTCCGCGACGCTCTGATCGGATATGGAAGAATGGATCAGATAAACGCGGAAGCTTTCGCCCGGATTATTGAAAAACAGCGACCAAAGCATGACCTTCAGCGGCCCTACATAGTTTTCATTCAGCGTGACCAGTATGTTCATGAACGGATATCCCCTCTGCCTCTGTGGTAAAACCGACGCCGCGTACACATATATCTTAACACATCTCGGGCCCTCCGCGCTTACATACTGACATAACCGGGCATTCTTTCGGATGCTATGCCGTCTTACTCTATTTATAACCTGCCGGATACAAATAGCAAGCCCCTTGTACGCGAATGGGCCAACCTGTTCAGAGCCGCGGCGCATTCAGGCGCAACGGTACAGAGCGGCCTTCGGACCGGCGCGGGCAGCCGCTTCGGAAGCTGCCTTCAGAGCTTTGCCGCCCCCTACTCTGCCTGGCTTGCGGCGCAGGTTTCACCCTCATGGCTCTTGGGATTCTCCGCCCAGAGGCTCTCCGCCATGGCCGCCCATTTCTCCGCCGCTCCCGCCGTTTTCGAGCAAAGGTCATTCACGTCCTCGGGCGCTTCCATATCGGTGGATTTGGCCCCGGACTCGTGCATGGCCCCCCTTGCAATCAATTTTCGTTGCGAAGCAAAATGTCTTTCCCCGAGATCAGAGAGGAGGAAATGATTCGGAATGTTTGCAGGAACGAAGCGCGAAGTTCTTCGTCGTTTTGCCCGCTGGCCGTCTTATAGTCGTCATAATAAACGACAAAATTAACGAGCGGAAACGTCGTGTAAAAGAACTTGAACATTACCATATCCGCCGAGTAATTGAAATCGTTATCCGCCTGGGAGATCGTTTTGAAAACCGGGTCCTCGCGGCTTTCCACCGTCAGGTTCATTAAGTGGAACAGCTCATAGCGGTTCTTACTGCTTTTTAAGGATTCAAACATCAATATCCGGATAGTCCCACGGTTCTCCAGCGCAAAATCCAGTACCGTCTTAAAGTATTTATATCCGTTTTCAAGGAAAAAAGAAGTATCCTCTTCGCTGGCGAAGCTCAGCCGGTCGGGCGTTATATCCAGCCGCCCGTCCTGAATCATCTGTACGATATTCGCATGTACAAAGTCCATCTTTATGGACGTTACCCTGTCCTGAAGGGATTGCACCAGAGAATCCAGAATCTCTTCCTTGCTCTTAAAATAATAGTAAATAAGCGCTTTCGTCACACCGGCGGATCGTGCGATTTCGGTGACGCTCGTTGCGTCAAATCCCTTTTCGGAAAACAGCTGGATGGACGCGCGGAGTATTCTCTCTTTGGCATCTACATTCGTACTGTTCATTGCAAATTCTCCTGACTGACCGTCCGGTAAGTTGATGTCACTATCGTACACTGTTTGAGCCTGTATGTCAAGACGGATACGCGAAAAATATAGCTGTACCCCGAAAAATCCGGTTCTTCCCCGTTTTGCCGGGGAAGAACCGGCGTCCGCATGCGCGCCCGTTTTTCGTTCCATAGCAAATACCTCCTGCCACGGTTATCCGCAGCAGAAGGTTATTTGCCCTTTGCGCGGGAGCATCCGCCGGCCTTTGCTCCGCAGCGGCGGCATCAGGAGGCTGGATCGATGGGATTTGCCCTTCTATGATTTTTCAGATGGCAGGCCCACATGGTAACGCCCACGGCCAGGCCGCCCAGGATATTGCCCAGCGTGACCGGCAGGAGGTTGCGGAGGAAGAAGTTGCCCCAGGTCAGCGCCGAAACGTCGATCCCCGCTTCCGCGGCAAGCGCGGCGTATTTGGGCACCCGCAAGGCGAAAAGGCCCGCAGGCACATAGTACATGTTCGCGACGCTGTGCTCAAAGCCGCAGATCACAAAGAAAGCCACCGGGATGTACGCCCCCAGGACGCGGCCCGCGGTATCCTTGGCCGAATTGCTGCACAGTACCCCGGCGCACACCAGGATGTTGCAAAAAATGCCCAGCACCAGCGCGTTGGGGAAGGAAAGGGCGCATTTTCCGGCCGCCGCCTTGATGGTGTAGAGCGCAAGGCCGCCGTGGGAATATTCCATCTGCCCGAAGAACGCGCAGCCGGCCGCGAGCACGAGCGCGCCCACGAAGTTGCCGAGATACACGACGGCCCAGTTACGCAGCATCTTGCCCGCCGTGGTATCCCCGTTCAATACCGAAATGCCGATCATCACGTTGCCGGTAAAGAGCTCCGCGCCCAGGAGCATCACCATCCCCAGCCCGAAGGGGAATAAGAGGCCGCTGACGATCCGCGCGGCGGAAACGTCGGAAATCGTATGCACCGCCGTGTTGCAGACCGCCGCGCCGAAGCCGATAAGGAGCCCGGCGAGCACGGCCAGCGCGAACAGCTGCCCCAGCGGTTTTTCGGCTTTCGCCTTGCCGGCCTTCGCGTAGTTCTCTGTGAGCTCGGCGGGGGTGAACAGGTTCATATCCCCGCCCCCGTTTGCCGTTTTGCCGCCTCCGCCACATGCTTGACGAGCACCGAGGTGGTAACGGTCCCGACTCCGCCGGGCACGGGGGTAACGGCCCCCGCGATCTCTTCGGCGTCCGTGAAGTTCACATCCCCGCACAGGGAGCCGTCGGCGCCGACGTTGATGCCCACGTCGATCACGACCTGGCCGGGCGAGAGATAGCTTCTATCCACAATCCCCGCGCGGCCCGCGCCGACGATGAGGATCTCCCCCTCCCGGCATACGGCGGGCATGTCCGCCGTTCGGGTATGGCAGACCGTCACGGTGGCGTTGCGGGAAAGCAGCATCATGGCGGCGGGCTTGCCCACCACCAGGCTCCGGCCGATCACCACGGCCCGCTTGCCCCTGGGGTCGATCCCGTAGTGCTCCAGAATCTCCATGCACGCCTGCGGCGTGCATGGCGGGAAGCCGATGCCGTTCCCCGTGAACACCCCGGCAAGCGAGGCGTCCGTGATGCCGTCCACGTCCTTCTCGGGCGCGAGCGCGTTGCGGATACGGTTATCGTTGAGCCCTTTGGGAAGCGGGCGGAACAGGAGCACGCCATGCACCGAGGCGTCCGCATTCAGCGCCGCGATCTCTTTGAGCAGCGCCTCCTCCGCAATATCCCCCGGCAGCGTCACCAATCTTACCGCCACGCCGGTCTTCTCGCAGCGTTTGACAGCGCCGCGCTCGTATGCCACATCGTCCGCTTTGTCCCCGACGCGCACGACGGCGAGCGCCGGAACGATTCCCTTCGCTTTGAGAGACTCCGTTTCCCGTATCAGCTTTTCATTCAGCGCCGCAACCACCGGCGCGCCCTTGAGCAATTCGGCCATAGCGTTCCTGTCCCTCCCTATCTCAGTCTTGCCGCGACATCCGCATAAACGCTCTGCGCGAGCGGGACGTAACGGGCAAGCAGATGATCGGCCTGGGCGTTGAGGCCGTCCGCGTAAACGCGGTCCTTCATCAATTTGGTGTTGATGAATACGTTGAGCGCCGCGCCCTCCAGCGCCGCGCCGCAGAACCGCACGCCCACGCCCACGTCGCTGATGGCGATGGCGGAGCCGATCCGCGCCATTTCGGCGTGCAGGTCGATCGCCTCGCAGCACAGCCGCATGACGGCAAGCGGCACGGCGGAGGCCTCCCGCAACGCGGCTTCCATGACTTCCGCCTTATGCGCCTGCTGCTCCGGGGTATCCTTGGGCAGGCCGTAGGCGCGGCTCAAAGGCTCGAACGCCTTCGCGTCCTCCCCGATCAGCGCAAGCATTCGGGTTTGAAGATCGTCCGCCCGATCCTTCAGGCGGAGGATCTCCTCCTGAACGTCCGCGTACTTCTTTTTGCCCAAGGTGAGGCTGCCCACCATGTTGCACAGCGCCGCCCCCAGCGCGCCGGTTAGCGCGCTGGCCCCGCCGCCGCCGGGCACGGGCGCGGAAGAAGCAAGCGCATCGGTAAATTCCGTACAGGTCATCTCCGAAAATTGTTTCATGCGGCTCCCCCTCATATGTATCTTTTTAGAAATGCAGCGCATCTGTCAATAAAAAAGGATTTCCTCAGATCACGGCGCGCTGCCATGTTCAGAGGAAATCCTCTATGGCAACGGAATTCGGAATGAAGCATCGTAAACCGCCGGCACAAATATCTTTGCCCCAACGGTTTTTCTGCCGGCGAAAACTTCCCTTCCGCCCGGCACTTGACGCGCTTGTTCCTTCTTTGCCTTACGGATATCATCCCGCACAGAGGTGCCATATCCGTATCTTTACGATAGCACATTTGCTCCAATCTGTCACCAGCCATTCTAATAAAAACCGGAGGATACGTCGGGATGGGCGCTTCGCGGCAGGTGTCCGCACGAATCGCAAAATCAAGTCCGTATTTTGGGACAATGCATCTGTTATAATCAAATAGTCGGGAAAACATGTATAGGATGCGATAAGCATCCTATACATTCCGGACATATCACAGCCCATATATTTTTTTCAATCCACGGGATGCCCCGGCAAGATAAGTATGTCTTATACCAAAGAAAATGTCAACCTGATAAGAATATGCTTAAATATATTGGTTGTGAAATGTAAATATTGACATCCTCGTCCGAATGTATATGGTATTATTATCCAGGGGGGGAATATGAAAATGAGTACTATCCTGTATGCCCGTACAAATAAAACGCATACCCGCTTTCAAACCCTTTTCCAGCACATAAGTACGGTTGCAGAGCTTATGTCCCAGGCATGTGCAAGCGTGGGGTTATCTTCTGCGGGCAAGCTGTCGGGATTAGTCCATGACCTGGGAAAGGCATCGGCGGATTGGCAGGCTTATCTCATCGGAGGCGATACGAAAACCACAGTACCGCACGCACCGCTTGCCGCCGTTTGGTTCTGGCGCCGGTATGGGGGACAGGCGGATTATTATAAGCTGTCCACCGCGCAAATCATCACGCTGACCGTCTATGGGCATCATGCGGGCCTGCCGGATATTCTTTCCCCCGACGGGCAAAAACAGTTCTTCCGCTCTCTTCCCGAGGATGACCATACAAAAGACGGGATCGATGCGATTGATTGCTTCCTGAAGGATCATGATTTGTTGGAGAAAGCCGATACATTATTTGAATCCGCTTCCGAGGAATGGGAAGGCTTATGTACCCGGACGGCGGCAAAATTGCCCCATCCCCCACAGAAAACGGCGGCAAACTATATCATGATGCTCATTGGTCTGGCCGTACGTTATTTGTATTCCTGCCTGATCGATGCAGACCGTTTGGACGCCGCCTGCTGGGAAGATGAAAAGGAAACCAAATATCCCGCGCGCGATCCGGATATATGGAGCAGACTGATCCCCGTTTTTGAAGCCAATCTCGAAAAAAAATCGACATCGGAGGCAGCGCGCGCGGCGGCAGACATTCATAGCTTCCGCAGGAGCATTTCGGAACAGTGCCGTGCGTTTGCCGCGCACGAAAGCGGTGTTTACCGCTTGTATGCGCCCACGGGCGCGGGCAAATGCTTTTCAAGCCTGCGCTATGCCCTGCACCATGCCGCTATACACAAAAGGGACAGAATATTCTTTGTTATACCTTACCTGTCGGTGCTCGATCAGAACGCCAAAGATATCCGTGAGATCCTGGATAACCCCGACGGGCTGATCCTCGAGCACCATTCCAACGTAATCCGGGATGAGGACGATAATGAAGACAAAGAGACGAAGCCTCACAAGCTGCTAACGGAACGCTGGGAGGCGCCGATTATTATCACCACAATGGTGCAGCTTCTCAATACGCTCTTTCTTGGCAAGCCGCAGTCGGCCCGGCGAATGCAGGCGCTCTCTAACGCGGTCATCGTCATTGACGAGGTGCAGGCATTGCCCATCCATTGCGTTTCCTTGTTCAATGTCGCCATGACGTTTCTGTCCGTTATCTCTAATACCACGATACTCCTTTGCACGGCGACGCAACCGGCTCTGACGGAAACGGCGTATCCCCTGCGCCTGGGGGAACCGGCCGATCTCGTGCCGGACTATCAGGAGGCCTTCCTCGCTTTCCGGCGTACGCAAACGGTCAATCTTTGCCGGCCAGGGGGACATACCTGCGCCGAAATAGCCGAGCTGGCCGCCCGGCAATGCGCGGAGCAAGGGAGCGCGCTGGTTGTAATGAACACCAAACGCGGAGTAAAACAGGTATATGACGCGCTGGCCGCCATGGAAACAGGCTGCATGCTCTATTATCTGACCACGGAGCTATGCGCCGCGCACCGGCTCGAGGTGGTTGAGCAAATCAGGAGCGGCCTTGACGGCAAGCAGTCCATTATTGTGGTAAGCACTTCTTTAATTGAGTTCGGGATGAATCTCTCCTTTGGCTGCGCCATCAGGGCGATCGCCGGATTGGACAGCCTGGTGCAGGTAAGCGGGCGCTGCAACCGCCACGGCGAGCAGACGCAGCGGCCGGTCTTTCTGCTCCGGTGTAATGAGGAAAATACGGCATGTCTGCCGGAACTTGTGCGCGCCGTCTCCAGTACGGAGCATGTGCTTTCAGACTGGAAAGGCAGAGAGGCGGAACTGCTCTCACCCAAGGCGATACAATGGTATTATCAATGCTATTTTTGCGAATCCGAACGGGTCATGGATGCGCCCGTCAAAGAAGCGGCGTTGCAAGGCCAATCGCTCTGCGACTATCTGGGAGCCAATAAGAAGGCGCTTGACGAAAAGCCGATTTGGGAATCCCCCATGCTTATGCATCAGTCCTTCCGAACGGCCGGCGAGAAATTTTATGTGATTCGCGATGACACCACCGGCGTCATCGTGCCGTGGAAAGAGGGCAAGTCCCTGATCACCGAATTGGCCGGCGCAAACGCGCTGGAGAAAAAGAAAAAACTTCTCCGGCAGGCGCAGCGGTATACCGTAAGCCTGTACCAGAACCGGTTTTCCGAACTTCTGGAAAGCAAAGCAATATATTTTATAGAGGAGGTTGGCGCCTATGCCCTGAGGCCGGAATTCTACCATATGGTTTTCGGCGTTACGCTTTCGCCGAATGGTAACCCGGATGACTACATGCTTTAAAGGCAGGAGGTGATTGGGATGCAAAACAAGAATGAGATCAGCTTTCAGCTGACCGGGGCCTATGCACTTTTCAGCGACCCGCTGACGCGTGTCGGCGGAGAAAAGTACTCCTATCCGCTGCCTACATACCAGGCGCTCAAAGGGGTAATGGAAAGCGTTTACTGGAAGCCCACTCTGATTTGGGTCATCGACGCGGTACGCGTCATGAAGCCCATCCGCATGGAATCGAAGGGCGTACGTCCCATCGGATACGGGGGCGGCAATACGTTGTCCATCTATACGTACCTGAAGGATGTGGAGTATCAGGTGAAGGCGCATTTTATCTGGAATGAGCAACGGCCGGAGCTTGCAGGCGACCGCAACGAGAACAAGCATTTTTTCATAGCGAAGCGCATGATTGAGCGCGGCGGGCGCAGGGACGTCTTCCTAGGAACACGCGAGTGCCAGGCATACGTAGAGCCCTGCGCATTCGGCGAGGGCAAGGGCGCTTACGACGAAACGCCAGAGACATCTTTCGGGCTGATGATACACGGTTTCAATTACCCGGACGAAACGGGTGACGGCATGCTGGGCGTGCGGTTTTGGGAGCCCAAGCTCATCAAAGGAACCGTGGAATTCATATTGCCCGAGGCCTGCCCCATTGTCCGCCCCATCCGTAAGCAGGATATCAAGACGTTTACACTTGGCGAAAACATGCTGCCGGTAGATAAGGAGTGTGAAGGCCGGTGAGTTGGATCAAGCTGTTGTACGATACTTACGAAGCCTGCGGGGACGATGTAGGGAAGCTGCCGAAGGTGAGCGACGATGAGAAAAAGGCGTTCATTCCGCTTTTACCCGTCGCGCACACCACGCAGCAGGCGCATATCGAGGTAACGCTGGACGGCGGGGGCAATTTTATCCGCGCGCGCGTGATCGAGGACAAAAAGGAAGCCATGACCGTTATCCCCTGTACGGAGGATTCGGCGGGCAGAACCGGCAACGATGCGCCGCACCTGCTGCATGACAAGCTCCAATTCGTCGCGGGCGACTATGTTTCCTGGGGCGGCGATCCCAAACGGCATTTCTATGATTCGTATATGGCGCAGCTGAACGCTTGGTGCGCGTCGCCCTATCTGCACCCGAAGGTAGCCGCCGTGCGGGATTACCTGAGCCGGGGCACGCTTATTGCCGACCTGATATCGGAAGGCGTTCTGCTAACGTCCGGAGGCAGGATCATAACGGAAATCAAAGGCCGGGACAAACCCCCGCTCTACAAGGTAATAACCACCAACGTTTTGGATGCCTTTGTGCGCTTTCGTATAGAGATGCCCGGCGATACGCGCGAAAAGCTGTGGGAGGATCCAAGCGTTCGGGAGAGCGCCATCGGGTGGTATTTGAGCACGCAGCAGGGAGAAGCGCTTTGCTATGCCAGCGGGAAACGTATGTTCTGCTCTGAGAACAACCCGGCAAAGCTGCGCAGCACGGGCGACAAAGCAAAGCTGATCTCCTCCAACGACACCTCCGGCTTTACGTTCCGCGGGCGGTTTGCTAATGCGGAGCAGGCAGTGCGCGTGGGATACGAAGTATCGCAAAAGGCGCACAACGCGCTCAAATGGCTGATAAACAAGCAGGGTTACCAGAACGGCAGCGTGGCGTATGTGGCATGGAATATCAAAAACCGGCCATTGCCGCAGTTTATGAACGATACACCTACCGCTTTTGCCCCGTTTGCGGATGCGTTTGCGGCTACGGACACCGGCACGGGCGAAAGTTATGCCAAACGCCTGCGCAACGTCATGCGAGGCTAGGCTATCAGCAGGAATTGAAGGATTCCGACCAAGTGGCCATTATGGGTGTCGATTCCGCTACGCCCGGGCGCCTGTCCATTATCTACTACCACGAAATGAACGGCACCGATTTTTTGGACAGGCTCCAGTATTGGCATGGTACATGCACCTGGGAACATCGTTACCGTTGGGACAGAACGGAACCCAAAAAGCCCGTACAACTGATTTTTACCGGTGCGCCCGCGCCAAGGGACATCGTATTGGCTGCCTATGGGGAACGCGCAAATGACAAACTGGTCAGCGCTGCCATACAGCGGCTGGTCCCCTGTATCCTCGAATGCGCGCCGGTGCCGGCGGACATTGTGCGCGCGCTGTTCCAGCGCGCATGCAACCCAATGGCCATGGAATCGTGGGAGTATCAGAAGCTCATGACCATCGCCTGCGCGGTCATCAAAAAAAGCCTGAATGACCGGCTTAATCGCAATATGTCCCTTGAAAACTATAAGGAGGTATGGACAATGGCATTGAACGAAGGCGAACGCGACAGATCGTACCTGTTTGGCCGCCTGCTGGCGCACTACAACATTTTAGAAGCGCGGGCGCTGAGAAAATCCGGGGAGAAGCGGGAAACCAATGCGCTCAAGCTCAAATCACAGTATAAACGCAAACCGGCTTCCACGGCAAACCGGCTTGACAACTTAATTGATCCGTATCGCAAGCGTCTGGGCGCCCAGGCGGTGGATCTGTTAAAAGGCATGCAAGAAATCACATCCCTGCTTTATGAAAAGGATGCAAGCGGTGAATCCATGTTTCGCGATGAACCGCTCGGTTATCCGTTTTTAACCGGTTTCCAAAGCCAGATGGAATACTTCTTCAAAAAGCCCGAACAGGATACCGCTCCTGCCGATGGCAGGAATTAACCCCGATCGATCAGAATTTGAAAGGAGATTACAACCATGAGCACACTGAGTAACAAAATCGATTTTGCCTGCATCATCTCTGTGAAGAACGCCAACCCCAACGGCGACCCGCTCAACGGCAACCGCCCCCGTGAGACCAACGACGGCTTTGGCGAAATCAGCGACGTATGCATCAAGCGCAAGCTGCGCAACCGCCTGCAGGATATGGGCGAACGCATATTCGTACAATCCGACGACCGCTGCGACGACGGCTTCGGCAGCCTGCGCGATCGTGCGGAAAGCAATGCGGCGCTTAAGAAAGCGGAGAAAGCAAAGGATAGAAAGCAGTATGCGACAGTAGCCTGCGAAACTTGGGCGGATGTGCGCGCCTTCGGCCAAGTCTTTGCATTCAAGAGCGGAAAAAAGGACGATGAAAAGGATTCAGAAGGCGGCGTTTCCGTCGGCGTACGGGGACCGGTTTCCATCCATCCGGCTATCGGCGTGCTGCCCATTGAGATTGAAAGCATGCAGATTACCAAGAGCGTAAACAGTGAGCCGGCGGAAAAGCGGTCCTCGGATACTATGGGCAGCAAGCACCGCATCGGTTTCGGCATTTACCGTTTCAACGGCAGCATCAACTGCCAGCTTGCCGAAAAGACCGGTTTCAGCGAGCAAGATGCCGAGAATATCCGGGAGGCGCTGTGCACGCTGTTCGAAAACGACGCCTCTTCCGCCAGGCCTGAGGGCAGCATGGAAGTATGCAGGGTGTACTGGTGGAAGCATAATTGCAAGGCCGGCCAATACTCCTCCGCCAAAGTGCACCGCTCGCTGCAAATAGAGGCGCCCGAAACGGGTGAGCCGAAGTCTTTTGAGGACTTTACGGTAACCCTGTCTCCGCTTGACGGGCTTGAGCCGGCAGTCTATGAGGGACGCTGACGAATACCTGAGCCTATCCGGCATACAGCATTATACGTTCTGCCGCCGTCGGTGGGCTTTGATCCACATCGAACAGCGGTGGGAGGATAATGTGCATACGACGCAGGGAGAGTTATTCCACGCGAACGCCCATGAGGGCTTGCGCGCGGAAAAGCGGGGTCCGCTTCTGATTGTGCGTCATATGCATGTTGCCTCCCACGCGCTCGGTATCTCGGGTATATGCGATATCGTTGAGTTCCATGCCGATAAAAACGGCATTGCGCTCTACGGGCGGGAGGGCCTGTGGCAACCCGTTCCGGTCGAATACAAGAAGGGCCGGCCCCACGCTTTGCACGCCGATTCACTCCAGTTATGCGCCCAGGCACTCTGCCTGGAGGAAATGCTGGTCTGCAGCATACCCGAGGCATGCCTGTATTACGGCGAACCCCGCCAAAAGATGGCGATCCAGCTGAACGACGCTCTGCGTGAGCAAGTCAGAACAACCGTCGCCGAGATGCACGACCTCTACGCCCGCCAGTACACGCCCCGCGTCAAAAAGAAGAAGGAATGCGCTTCCTGCTCGCTGGCCGGGATATGTCTGCCAACGCTCGAACGGAGCCCTTCGGCAGCGGACTATTTGATGCGCCACGCGAAGGAGATTGGCGATGCGTAAGCTATGTAACACATTGTTTGTGATGACGCCGGATACGTACCTCTCTCTGGACGGTGAAAATATCGTGCTGCGGCTGGAAGGAGAGGAAATTGCCAGAAGGCCGCTGCATTATATTGAGAGCATCCTGATATTTGGCTATATGGGAATGAGCCCGGCGCTGATGGGCGCATGTATGAAGCATAACATTGCGGTCTGCTTTCTGACCCCGCAAGGCAGGCTGCTGGCACGCGTGACCGGCCCGGAGCAAGGGAATGTGCTGCTGAGGAAGCGTCAATACCGCATGTCGGACGATTTACAGGCAAGCGCATCTATTGCGTGCAGCATGTTGATTGGCAAGCTCTATAACTGTAAATGGGTGCTGCACCGCGCAAAACGCGACCACGCGGCGCGCATCGATACCGCCCGGCTGGAAGAGGTTATCCAATCGCTGCAGGAGTCCATGGATGCAATGACAGCGGCGGACTCTCTGGATTCGATCCGCGGAATAGAAATAGAAGGGGAAGCCGCAAACCGGTACTTCTCCGTAATCGACGACTTGATTCTACAGCAAAAGGATTGCTTTTCCTTTCAGGGGCGAAACAGACGGCCGCCTATGGACGCCTTTAATGCGATGCTTTCGTTTTGCTATGCGCTTCTTGCCAACGATACCGCTTCCGCTTTGGAAACGGTCGGCCTTGATCCGTATGTAGGTTTTCTGCACCGCGACCGGCCCGGCAGAACCTCGCTCGCGCTGGATCTGATGGAGGAGTTACGGCCCATATTTGTGGACCGTTTCGTATTGGGGCTGATTAATAAGCGCATTGTAACGGGCGAAGGCTTCATACAGGAGGAAACCGGCGCTATCCTCATGGACGAAGATGTCAGAAAAACCGTTCTTAAGCAATGGCAGGAAAGAAAGCTGACAGAAATCGAACATCCTTTCCTGAAAGAGAAGGTGCAGTGGGGCGTCGTCCCGTATGTGCAGGCAATGCTGCTTGCACGCTATTTGCGCGGCGACTTGGATGCATACCCGCCCTTTTTCTGGAAATAGGAGGCTTGATATGCTGGTGTTGATTGCGTATGATGTAAATACGGAAACGGCGGAAGGGCGGCGACGTCTGCGGCAAATCGCAAAGGTCTGTACGAATTATGGGCAGCGGGTGCAAAACTCCGTATTTGAATGCAAGCTCGACGAGTCGCAATACAAAAAAGTAACGCATGAGCTTACACAGATCATGGATCCGCAAACCGATAGTTTAAGATGCTATAACCTTGGAAACCACTACAAAAATCGGGTCGAGCATATCGGCGTTAAGCCGGCTTATGATGTTGACGAGGCCTTTATCATTTAGAATAAGCATACACGTTTCATGTTTTGTTCAGGTGCGAAACGCAGGTCCACAGATCATAGCTGGCAGATTCGCACCCGGTTTTGCGTTTTGAAGGCCTGATCCGGCAGGTTAAACGAATTTTCTAAGTGCTCATGTGAATAATATGCGTCCTGATTCGCTGGAATTTGAATTTTGATGCATATTTTCACGGTCACTCCCCTCGCGGGGAGCGTGGATTGAAATCGACGGTCTTTAGGTCGTCCATCCCGCCGCAAAGCGTCACTCCCCTCGCGGGGAGCGTGGATTGAAATTAATGAACCCATAGACTGCGTTTTGTGGGTGCCGGCGGGTCACTCCCCTCGCGGGGAGCGTGGATTGAAATACGCTTTCGATAATGAGATCCGTCACTTCGCCCTGTCACTCCCCTCGCGGGGAGCGTGGATTGAAATCAATCAATTTTACTCATTGTTGTTATCTCCTTTAGTCACTCCCCTCGCGGGGAGCGTGGATTGAAATTATGCCGGGGTGCGCCGCGGTGAGCTCGCTGCGCTTGTCACTCCCCTCGCGGGGAGCGTGGATTGAAATGACATTGGCCACAGTGACCTGCAGCGCGTTGCCAAGGTCACTCCCCTCGCGGGGAGCGTGGATTGAAATGTTGTCCCAATCGGGAAATACGAAATCCTTACCGGGTCACTCCCCTCGCGGGGAGCGTGGATTGAAATATATGCCCCCCCCCGTGATCTCTTGGTACTGCTCAGTCACTCCCCTCGCGGGGAGCGTGGATTGAAATGATGATATCCCCGCCGCGGCCCCATGCGCGCATGTTGGTCACTCCCCTCGCGGGGAGCGTGGATTGAAATCCGGCGCCCGGCGGGCTTGTCGGGTACATCGCACGTCACTCCCCTCGCGGGGAGCGTGGATTGAAATTTTGGGATCTGCTGCCCGATGACGAGAAGCTACTGTCACTCCCCTCGCGGGGAGCGTGGATTGAAATCCAGGCACGGGAGAGGGCGGCGGTGGCGGACCTGAGTCACTCCCCTCGCGGGGAGCGTGGATTGAAATTTTCCCCGGCAGCGCGACGGCCGCCGGCGTCTTGGTCACTCCCCTCGCGGGGAGCGTGGATTGAAATCATTTTCAGTGAATTCGATAACATTTACGTTTCGGTCACTCCCCTCGCGGGGAGCGTGGATTGAAATTGCAGGAACAACCGCCCGTGCCACAGACTCAGATTGTTCCTGCAATCCTCGAAAAAGCACCGCGAGGTACTTTTCCCGGCAAGCTGCGTTCCCCTGCGGGGAGCGTTCGGCCGGCCCGGCTCTCCTTAGAAAAGCCCTGAAATTTTGCCGGATTCGTCCACGTCGATGCGTTCGGCGGCGGGCGAGCTCGGAAGACCCGGCATGGTCATGATATCGCCGGTCAGCGCCACGATAAAGCCCGCGCCCGAAGAAACCTTGAGGTTGCGCACCGTGACCTTGAAGCCCCGGGGTGCGCCCCGCAGAGCCGCGTCGTCCGAGAAGCTGTACTGCGTCTTGGCCATGCAGATGGGGAGGTTCCCGAATCCCAGACCTTCGAGCTGCGCGAGCTGCTTCTGCGCGGCGGGCAGAAGCTCCAGCGAATCCGCGCGGTAGACTTTCGTGGCAATGGCAGTGAGCTTTTCCTTGATAGGCATGTCCGCGGCGTAACAGTAATGGAAGGAATTCGGCTGTTCGCATAGACGCACGACCTCCTCGGCCAGCACTTTCCCGCCTTCGCCGCCCTTGCCCCAGACCTCGGAGAGCGCCACATTCACACCCAGCTTCTTGCATTCCCGCTTGATGAGCGCGAGTTCCGCCTCGGTATCCGTGGGGAAGCGGTTGATGGCGACAACCGCCGGCAGGCCGAACACGTTGACGATGTTGTCCACGTGTTGAAGAAGATTCGGCAGGCCCTTCTCCAACCCAGACAGGTTTTCCTGCCCCAGTTCCGCCTTGGCGACACCCCCGTGGTGCTTGAGCGCGCGCACAGAGGCCACGATCACGACCGCCGAGGGCTTCAGCCCCGCCATGCGGCACTTGATGTCCAGGAACTTCTCCGCCCCCAGGTCTGCGCCGAAGCCCGCTTCCGTAACGGCGTAATCGCCCAGCTTCAGCGCCATGCGGGTAGCCATGACGCTGTTGCAGCCGTGCGCGATGTTCGCGAAGGGTCCCCCGTGGATGAAGGCCGGGGTATGCTCCAGCGTCTGCACGAGGTTGGGCTTCAACGCATCCTTCAAAAGCGCGGCCATCGCGCCGTGCGCCTTGAGGTCGCCAGCGGTCACGGGCTTATCATCATATGTATAGGCAACAATGATGCGCGCCAGGCGCTCCTTGAGGTCCTTGATATCGCTGGACAGGCACAGCACCGCCATGACCTCGGAGGCGACGGTGATATCGTACCCGTCCTCGCGCGGGACGCCGTTGACCTTGCCGCCCAGGCCGTCCGCAATGTACCGGAGCTGCCGGTCATTCATATCCACCACGCGGCGCCAGGTGATGCGGCGCGGATCGATCCCCAGGGCGTTGCCTTGATAGATATGGTTGTCCAGCATCGCGGCCAAGAGATTATTTGCAGCGCCTATGGCGTGGAAATCCCCCGTGAAGTGGAGGTTGATATCCTCCATGGGCACCACCTGCGCCAAGCCGCCGCCCGCCGCGCCGCCCTTGACGCCGAACACCGGGCCGAGGCTCGGTTCCCGCAGCGCCACGACGCTTTTTTTGCCGAGCTTGCGGAGCCCGTCCGCCAGGCCCACGGTGGTGGTCGTCTTCCCTTCGCCCGCGGGCGTGGGGGTGATGGCGGTGACGAGGATCAGCTTGCCGTCGGGCTTATCCGCCATATCCGAAAGCAGGTTGTAATCGATCTTGGCTTTGTAATTCCCGTACAGCTCCACATATTTTTCGTCGATGCCGAGGTTTTGCGCCACCTCGCGGATCGGGAGCATGGCCGTTTCCTGCGCGATATCAATGTCGGTTTTGTAAGGCATTTCATCATCTCCGTTTGATCATTCGTTTTTCCCGGGTTATGCGATGGAATTACTTCCGGAGCCCGGGCCAATCCGGGCAGACAGGATGAAAAAGCCGGGCTGCCCCGGGCGGAAGCAACGCGGCGCGGCGAAAGCCGTTCACATCTTTCGCTCACTTTCGATTGGGTTAAGTGTAGCAAAAATAAGCTTTTGATTGGAAGTGGTAAACTTATTTACTCAATATACTGAATTTTAATGATTTTGCGCACCATTCATTCATGATACAATAGATCAATTATCGCTATCCGGCGCGGCCCGGTTTCCCCGCTCCCGGCATGGCCTGCCGCGTCAGGCCAGGAAAAGCCGCCGGCGAACCTCCGGAGAGGTTTGCGGCGGCGTAAAAGCGCGGCGGACCTTTGGGAACCCCGGGGTCTCTTTGCGGCGGAGACCTCCTTACATGATCCATCGAAAATGCCGTGCGGCAGTTTTCGGCCGCTTGCCCTAACCCAGCAGCCGGACCAGCAATTCCTGCCGGCTGGAAACGTTCATCTTTTTATAAATGTGCGCAATATGGCTATAGGTTGTGGACTGCGAAATGTAAAACAATTTGCTGATATTCGCCGGCGAGACGCCCTGGCACAGCAAATTTGCGATTTCCCTTTCCCTTTCCGTCAGGTTCGTATTTTCCCAGGAAATTTTGTCGGTACCGCGTTTGCATGTCTGCCCGTAGAAAAATGCCTTGTGCAGATTGTTTAACTGCGGAATTGCAAGCCACAGCGCCGAGAACTCCTTGTCTGTGAACTCTTCGTCATTCGTCCTGTCCAGAGCGAACACGGTCCTGGGCATTCCGTTCATGTCAAACAGGGCAAACCCAAGGGAGTACTTCAGGCCGCGGGGATAAATATAATCGCAGATAAACCTGCTGCAAGGCTCATGTTCCCATTCCCTGATGTTGACCATGGGCGTAGACGTTTCCCGCACGGGTTTTGCGACCGCGTAGCGGCCGTTCTCGATCTTTGAGTAGTAGCCGAGGTACATGGCGCTCCATTGCTCATCAATGTTCATGAGATACTGATTGCATACCTTCCCGTTTCCATCCAGGAAATAGACGAGCGCCTGGTCAAAGCGGCAAAGTTCTTCGAGCCCGGATAGGATTTTAGCGGAGAAGAGATTCAGTTCGTGCGCGCTTCCGCACGTAAGAATGAAATTATAAATTTTTTCCCAAGGGATATCCGAATAGGCTTCCATGTCCGCTCCCTCCATGCTGCATCCGAAATCATACGCTGAACATCACAAAAATCAAAGATACACCCGTAAATGCCGAAAGGTCATAACACGATCGTGAATCGGACTTCGGATTCTGAATTGGGTTCTAGACTGCCGTTTCTTCTGGAAGTGTTCCGCCCGGCCGGAAGCATATCCCCATGCTTCGGAGCGAAAAAGCCTGACTTTCGCCGCCTCTGACACCATAATCATAGAAGAAAGAGCGCTGAAAATCAAGGCTTTTCTTGCGGGAAGCGCCGCCGCGGGCCTTGGGCGGAGTGCGCCTTCTAGCGGCCCCGGCGGAGGGCGTAACGGCGGGGGCACAAAATTGCGGGCAATGATTCCCGGGAAGGTTTTATAAAGACAAAATTTCTGATATAATTAGTACGTACGTACGAACGAATACGCGGAGGCGCATGATGCAGCGAAGGACCGATCAAGCCAGCCCGTCCCAAAGAATCCTGAATACGGCGTTCGAATGCCTTTCCACAAGGGGGTATGCCAACGTATCCATCCGAAATATCGCCGACGAGGCCGGAGTCGCGTTGGGACAAATGACCTATTATTACAGGAACAAAGAGACGCTGTTCCTCGAAGTGATCGATATGATGATGCGGCAATATGTATGCGAAATAGAGAAAAGGCTGGAGGCCGCCCCGGACAACAAACAAAAGCTGGCCGCGCTCGTCGAATTTTTCAGGGAGCTGGCGGGGGATAATCCCAAGCTGCTCAGGCTTTTTATCGACTTTACGGCGCAGGCGCTGTGGATCCCGTCTTTTCGGGAGCAGCTGGATAGTCTGTTGGACCGTTTGGCAAAACTAATCGAAAAGAACCTGCCGGAGGATCGGAATGCCGGCAAGCGGTATTCGGAACATTCCCCTCAAAGCGTATCGAAATTGATCCTCGGCGCTTTGCTGGGCACATCGATTCAGATTATGCTCAGCTCCGACAAGGGCGGCCCCTTTGAATCCCTGAGCCTGGCGGAAAGCCTGTTGGATTGAACGCCAATTCTATTGCAAAGGAGGGTATATCATGTCAAGCAAGTTTGGAAAGTCTCTAAACTTAGGGGTAGGGCTTTTGCTGTACTCCAAAGAGAAGGTGGAGGAATTCGTCGAAGAACTGGTGGGCAAGGGCGAAGTATCCAAAAAGGACGCCCGGGAGTTTGCGGGCGACCTCATGCAGCGGGGTGAAGAACAGCGGGAGGAACTCAAAAAGCTGATTCAGGGCGAAGTCGCCAAGTCGCTGGAGCAGGCGGATCTGGCAAAGAAGGAGGACCTTGTGACAAAGGATGAGATCCGGGACCTGATAAGGGAAGAGATCCGGCAGGCGCTCCGGGAACAGGGCTCCGAAAAATAAGCGCATGAAACGCGCTTTATAGAAAGGGCAACCGGGGAGGGCGTATCCTTTCGCATGACGGCCATACGTCCTTTCCTTCTGCGCTTGCGGATGCACAAAGTTTTGCATTCCGGCCGCCTTCTTGAAACGCCGCGTACGCGGAATGGATGATACTATGAATTACGAGAGCAACCGTATCAAAAGATATCGGGAGATCCTCGCTGTTTTTGCAAAGCACGGGTTCGGGCTGCTGTTTCGACGGGTTTCGCCGCGCCGCGATTCCGTAAAGGGAACGGGCGGCGCTTTTCATACCGGCATAACGCCGGGCGGCGCGTCCAAGGGAAAGCGGCTGCGGCTGGCCCTGGAGGAACTGGGGCCGGCCTTTGTAAAGTTAGGCCAGCTCCTGAGCGTGCGGCGGGATATGTTCCCGGCGGATCTGATTGAAGAGCTTGGGAAGCTGCAGGATTCGGTGCAGCCGTTTCCCTTTTCCGAGGCAAAGGCGCTCATCGAGGGCGAGTTCAATGAGAAGCTGGTGGACATCTATCAGGAGTTTGACGAGGAACCTGTGGCCGCGGCGTCTGTCGCCCAAGTGCACCGGGCAAGGTTGCTTTCGGGAAAGCAGGTTGCCGTAAAGGTCCAAAGGCCGCAAATCGAGGACATCATCCGTCTGGATCTGGATATTCTCAAGGACATGGCGCGGTGGATGGACCGCCATACCAAGTATGGGGAGTTTTACGACTTCAGCGGCATGGTGGCGGATTTTGAAAACACGATCCTAAGCGAGCTGGATTTCACGAAAGAGGGCGAAAACGCCGACCTGTTCCGGCAGAACTTCCGTAAGGACGAGGGCGTTATTGTTCCCCGGGTCAGGTGGATTCACACGACAAAGCGCGTCCTCACCATGGAGTATATCGAAGGCATCAAAATCAGCGACAACGACGCCCTGGACCGGGCGGGCATCGACCGGAAGCTGGCCGCCGAGAGGCTTGCCTCATCCGTGTGCAACCAAATACTCAGGGACGGTTTTTTCCATGCGGACCCGCATCCGGGCAATATCCAGGTTCTACCGGACAATACCATCGTCTTTCTTGATCTGGGAATGGTGGGCAGGCTCAGCGAAGCGAGAAAAAGCGCCGCCATCGATTTTTTTATCGGGATCGTCTTTCGCGACAGCCGGATGGTAGTCGACGCCATAGCCGATATGGGCGCGATGACCGCTGACAGCAATATCAAGGAGTTTGAAAAGGATATCGGCGCGCTCATCGAAGAATACCTGACCATGCCGATGAACGAGATCAGGCTCGACGAGATGGTGCACAGGATCTCCCAGATCATATACGCGAACCGGATAAAGACGCCCCATGAATTCGCCTTAGTGGCCAAGACCCTGGGCGTGCTGCAGGGGCTGCTGGAAAAGCTGGACCCCGGCACGAACGCGCTCGCGGTCGCGGAACCCATCGCGGAAAAATTGATGTATCAGTCGCTCTCACCCCAAAAAACGAAGGGCCGCATCAAGAAGGACCTGCTGGAATACCGGAGGCTGTTAAGCGATTTCCCGGGAGTAATCCGGCATATCCTGCGCAAAACGGAAGACGAGGATTTTGCCGTTCCGTTTGAAATGAAAGAGGCGGACAAAATCCAGAATCGCATGGAACGGATCTCCAACAGGATAACCTTCGGCATGATCCTGCTCGCCGTAAGCGTCATACTTGCCGGGGCCCTGATCGGCTCCGGACTGAGCGCGAATACGGGCGGCGAGGCGTATCTGCTCAATGCCTCCGTGGTAAAAGCGGGGCTGGCGCTGGCGATTCTCATTGTGATCGGACTCGTCATTTCAATGACCCGGCCGAAGCGCTGAAAAAGAGAGCGCCGAACTGCATGGAGAACCGCGGGAGGGCCAAGATGCCTGATGCAAACATAACGAAAATGATGCTTGCGGACTCGCTGAAAAGGCTGATGACCGAAAAAACTTTCAGCAAAATCAATGTAAGCGACATCGTTACCGGCTGCGGACTGACAAGGCAGTCCTTTTATTATCATTTCAAAGATAAATATGATCTTATGAATTGGATCTACTATACGGAGACCGCACGCCTTATGACCTCCTGTGATACGCTGGAGCATTGGACGGACGGATTAAAGGAGCTGTGCTGCTACATGCAGCAAAATAAAACGTTTTACAAGAACGCCCTCAACACCACCGGGCAGAATTCCTTTCCCGAATACCTGAATCATTATATCCGCGCGGTGTCGGTATCGGCGATTGAAAACATGACGGATGCGGAATATGAAAAGGACAAATGGGATTTTATCGTTTCTTTTTTCTCGACCGCCTTTGTCGCCTTTATTGTCCGGTGGGCCAACGACGGCATGAAGGAGGATCCGGCGGAGTACATTGGAAAAATCCGCGGTTTGTTTGACGGGAGCATATTGCGCGAACTGGAAACCCGGGAGCCGGAATAATGCCTGTGCGCATTTATTCTTTGGGCAAAAGCGTAATAAAAACAAGCTCGGGGCGGTTGTAAATCCTCGGGAAACGGGGGATTTCTTTTGCCAGCCCCCGGCTCACCACAAAATCCGTTTTACCCATGTTCCAGAATCCACCGGTATATCGCGGAAAAATGCCCTGATTCGGCGCAAACAGCCCCTGCGGTACAAGAAACGGAATCCGCACCTGTCCCCCGTGCGCGTGGCCGCAAACGATCAGGTCATATCCGTAAGGCAGGTATTGGCCGATCCGCTCGGGATGATGCGCCATCAGCACCGTATAGTGCCGTGCGTCAAAATTTCCGGCCGCCTCAAGCTGTACCCTCGTTTCCGCTTCCCCTATGCAGGCGTCGTCGATGCCGGATAGCTGGATTACCTGCTGATTGACCCGTACCTGTACGGTCGTCCCTTCCAAAACCGCGATATTTCTTGCGCGCAGCTCGGCTTTGACCCCCTCGATATCGCCCGTCCGATATTCATGGTTTCCGGAGACGCAGTAACAGGGGAATCTTTCCGAGAATCCCCGCACGGTGTCTAGCCCGTTCTCCCACGGCAGAGAGTCCTCGATCAGATCGCCGACCAGAAGGACCAGATCCGGGCAGGCTTCCTCCAGCATCCGAAGCAAGGCTTCCCCCTTTTCCCCATATCGGCAGCTGTGTAAATCGGCTATAACCGCCAGCGTGACGGGATGATCGAGTTTTTCAGACCGGACGGCATATTGCGTCGTCTGCACCTCGTTACGGATGCCGAGGACGAAAAAAATCCCAAGCAAGAGCAGCAACGCCAGAACCGTTCCCCAAAACATCTCTCTTATCCTTCTGTTCCCGTAATCGTACGCTTTCAGGCGATCCGCCGCATTGGGGGCATTGTGAAAGCTCTTGCTTGCCGCGGCCAATCGTTTGCCCGGAGGCCGCTACTTTCCGCCGACGCCGTCTTCCCACGCTACGAGCGCCGCGCCGAGGGCGCCGCAGATTTCGGGCTCCTCCGGGCGCAGAACCGGGACGCCGAGCTTCTCCTCAACCGCCCGTACAACGCCGGTATTGTTGGCGACCCCGCCCGTCATCATGTACGCCCCCTCCATGCCGGTGCGGCCTCCGAGGGCGATCACCTTGGAGGCGACGGAAGCGTTCAGCCCGTGCACGATATCCGGCAGTTTCTTGCCGGAAGCGATCAGGGAAACGACCTCCGACTGCGCGAATACCGAACACATGCTGGATATGACGATCTCTTCATCCCAGCCGAGCCCGCACACGCTCATGACCTCCAGCGTGACCCCGAGCGACTGCGCCATCATCTCCAAAAACCGCCCGGTACCGGCCGCGCATTTGTCGTTCATGGCGAAGTCCTTCACGCTTCCGTTTTCATCCAGCCGGATGACCTTGCTGTCCTGCCCGCCGATATCGATTACCGTACGCACGCGTGGGTTCAGAAAATACGCGCCTTTTGCGTGGCAGGTGATCTCCGTGATGTCGCGGCTGCGAAAACGGATGCCCGCGCGGCCGTATCCGGTCGAAACCGTGCGCTCGATCTGCGTTTCCAAAATGCCCGCATTCTCCAGCGCCTCTTCAAAAGCGCTTTTCGCGCTGCCGTCTACGCTTACGCCGGTCGGTACCACGGCAAAGGAAACGATGTTCCTCTCCCCGTCGAGAATCACCGCGTTTGTGGATGTCGAGCCGCTGTCGAGCCCCGCGAAATAACGCCGGGCATCCGTTTCCCTTCCCCGTACGGGCGGCGGGCCGGGATTCGGGCCGGGCAGGGGAAGCGTTTCAAAAAAGGCGTCCAGCCGGTTTTTCAGCTGCGCGGCGGACTGTACGGTAAAATCGGTTTCGATCTTCAGGATGGGAACGGACAGTTCCTTTGCAATCCCGGCGTATTCAAACGAATAATAGTCGCAGAAGCTGACCGTATTATATATGATCCCGCAGATGTTCGGATCGCTGACAAGCTCCCTGCGGGCCGCAATATCCGTCATCCGCATGCACGGCGGCTGGGAGAGCAGTTCGCCCGCATACCACTTCATCAGCTCTTTTGTATCGCCGGCGGAGGGGGCGGCCCCTATCCGCCTGTTGCCGGTGCACATTTCATTTACAACGGGCAGCGCGGCGTTTGCCCGGACATACTCTAAAAGCTCGTCGCTCATTCTGGCGCCCATGAGGGCGACATAAGGGCCGTCCGCTTTTTCTGGCCGCGTTCCGCACGCCGCTCTGAATTTCCCGCAGTCAAATTCTTTCCCAGAGTAAGCGGAGAACTCCTCGATAAACCGGATCAGCTCCTTTTGGTAAAGCTCCCGCGCGCACGGCCCGTCCCGGTGGGGAAGATCCAGCAGGAACACCTTCTGCCCCTGTAGAAAGAGCATATCCCGGGTCCGGCGGAGGGAGTCGCAGCAATTGGTGAGGACCAGGGGGCAGACGCCCTCGCCCTCGTCCAGCCTATGCTCGATCAGTGCCCTTGCAAAGCTGCACAGGTTCCTGTGCATGACCCTGTCGGCCCGGTCAAGGCCGGCGGCGGAAAGGTTGCACAGCGCGCTTTCCTCTTTAAAGCCTGCAAGTATCTCAACGGGCGCGTATTTGCAGACATATTCGGTCATCGTTTCGCCTCCAAAATTTCCAGGAAGGCCTGAAGGCGGGTCGCCATCTGCCCGTCGTTGACGTTTCCCCTGTCGCAGCCGTCCCCGTCCAGAAGCAGGGTGGGAATGCCCGCGCCCTCCAGCCGTTCCTTGGCCGGATACGCGTTTCCCAGCGTGTGCTTGCAGCCCCATTGGCAAAAATAGACGACGCCGTCGGCGCGCAGCGCCTTCGCCGTTTCCAGAAGCGCCTGTGTACGCCGCCCGCCCGGCCCGCCGAACGTATTGCAAAGGAGCTTTCGCGCCAGCGCCTCATAAGGGGACGCTTCGTCCAGCTCCGCCATAAAATCGAAATTCATGTCGCAGCATAAGAGCTGAAGACGATCCCCGCGGTTCAAAACGTTTTTCATGGAATTCTGCCAGAACGGCAGGGTATGCGCCCACAGAAGGCGGATTTCGCCCGCCGAGCCGGCCGCCGCCCGCACGTCCTCCAGGAGAAGCTCAAAATACCGCTCGGCTTCCTCCGTGCCGGCCAGCACATGGGTCAAAAAGATCTTGTACATCTCGGAAGTCATATCGTTCGGCATATATTTTCCGGAAAGCTCGTCAAAAGCGCCGCGGTACAGGCGGATGGACCGATTCTCCCTCCGGATCACGTCCCTTAGGGCCTCTTCCGTCAGCTTCCCGCCGGTAACCTCTTCCAGAAAGCCTTTCAGGTCCCGAAGCTGCGCGGCGACATACGCGACGGTATCGGGATTGTTCCTCTCGGGAACATCGAGCGTAAAATGCGGCACCTTCCAAAAGTCCGCCAGCGTCCGGAAGGTATTGTTGTTCGCGTCGCACGCGAGCGTAGTATTCACAACAAGCGCAGGCTTCGGCAATACGCCGGACAGGGCGGCGCCCAGCAAAACCTTATGATAGGAGCAGTACGTCTGCGGGATACCGTGATCCTCCGCAAACCGGACGAAAGCGTGCTCGCAGCCCGCGCCGTTCAGGTAACCGGCCAGGCCCTCCGTGAACTGGGGCACGATCCCCATGGCGTGCAGCGGCTCGCAGGGTAAAAACGCGCTGACGACAGCCGACTTCCTGGGTTTTGAAAGCGGGAGGCGGATCGCGCGGTTGCTGATAACGGCGGCGTATCTCTGGTGCGGCAGCAGCCTTCGGTCGGGGAGATATTTTATCTGCGTTCCGCTGGCGAAGTAACCCGCTCTGAGTAAGCGCCGCGCCCGTTTGGGGTTTTTGTATGCCGTATCCCCGACAACCCGGCCGAATTTGTCAACGACGGTGCTCATGCAATGCTCCCAATGCTTTTAAAGGTGGAATCCCGCGCGGCCCGCGCCGCGTCTTTAGAACCCGGGCGGCTCCGTTTTACGCGGTTTCAGCCGGAGCCGGGTCGTTTGCATGCTTATTGTAATCGTACAAGTGTTTGATAATGACCACGGCGACCGGCAAAGCGAAGATCCCGATAAACCCAAACACTTTCGCGCCGACATAGATGCTCATCAGCATGACGATCGGATGCAGCCCGATCTGCTTTCCCACCAGCCTGGGCTCCAGGATATTCCGGACGACGGTAATGACCCCGTACAGGACCGCCAAGCCGATGGCGAGCGCCGTATCGCCTTTGATCAGCTCAAAGACGGCCCACGGGATGAGCACGGTGCCTGTTCCGAACACGGGCAGTATGTCGACGATCGCGGTCAGCGCGGCAATAACGGCCGCCCCGTCTATCCCCAGCAGCGTCAGCCCCGCCGTAAGTTCCGTAAAGGTTACGGCCATGAGAATCGCGTAGGCTTTCACATATTTGAAGCCGATCCCGGTCACGAAGGCTTTCAGCTCCGCCAGAAGGCCCTGCTTTTGGGGCGGAAACAGCCTTGCGACAGATCCCGTAATTTTACTGTAATCCGCGGCGAAAAACAGCGACGAGATGATCGCGAACATCACGCCCATGAACAGGCCCGGCACCGAAGCCACCGAGGACGACAGGAACCTGATCACCGCTGAGGAAATGTTCGAAACGACCGATTCCATGGATTGAGATAAAGAGGACGTGATGTTGCCGATCGTCTGAAGCAAAGCGGGATCAAGCGTCGCCATGATTTCCTGCGTATTGTCAAGCAGATCGCGAATTGCGGGCTCAATATTTTCAGTATAGATTTCCGGAAGCCTGACGATGCCGTCCTTCAGGGTATGAAAAGCCCGTAAGCCGATCCACGATAAAAGAAATCCCGCCACGATATAGAACAGCAGGACCAGTACGATCGCGACAACTTTTTTATGGATATGCAATTTTTCCGAGACGAAACGGATTGCGGGCTTCAAAAGCAGGGCCACCAGAAAACCGATCAGGAACGGCATCAGCAAGCCGAGCGCGTATTTGATGGCAATATAGACGATGGCGATAATCAAGGCGGCGTAAATCGTATTGATAATAAAGTTTTTCCGCTTTTCCATGGTTGTCATTGCGTCGCCTTTTCTGTTGTTAGTGCCCCGCTCTACCCCCGTTTTGCAGCATGATGCAAAACGGGGATCACATGCCTGCGCAGGACTGTACGCCCCTGAGTATTTCAAGAAGCGATTTCGTGAGCATATCCCTTGCTTTGATATACTCGCAATAGACCCTTTTCGCCAAGGGGGCTTCCGTTTGCCCGGCCCCGGAGAAGATCTGTTCGCCGATATCCTGAATATCGCGGTACCAATCCAGGGTGATCAGGGGCTGGCCGCTTTCGCCCCTTTCCCTGCATGCAAAAGCGTGAACCGCGTCTCTTACAGCATCCGAGGCGTTGTTTTCGGCGATGTACGCGCCGAACAGATTGCCGAAGCCGATCGCGGAATGGATATACGCGGGCGCGGTGACCCTGTTCACGGTATCTTCATTATAACATACATGAAAGCCGTACAGGCAGCGATTTCGCTTCAGCAGCCGGAATGCCTCCCCGGCCGTTGCGCAATCGGGATCCGTATCCGCCACCTGCACGGAAACCACGATGTTATGAATTTTCCCGATCGTTTCGGCGATCTGCTCGGATATGAACGCGGGATACCCCTTCAGAATGAACAAGCTTTCGTCAAACCGCTTCGCGATTTCGCATACGGCGGAAATATCGCCCCTTTCGTGCGGACAGATGACATAGCTGTAAATGCCCAGCTCCTGGCCTTCCCGGATGCAATGCTCCAGCTTTCGAAACATGACCGGGCTCGTTTCGGAAATATCAAAAATAAGGAGCCACGGAAACGTAAGCCCCAGATCCTCCTGCTTTTTCCTGAGTTTCTGGGCCCCGTAGACAAGGCTGTCATACCCCAGATTCAGCCCTGCTTTTTTGATCGTATCGTTGTCAACGTCGGAAATCATCCTTGCGGCCAGCGATGGATAGGGATTTTGGGGGTTGGCGATTACTTTTTGGGCGGCGGAAAAAAACCGCTTCGAGTTTTCGCTTTTTGAAAACAGCATGCCCAAATCGATCAGGTTTCTTATGCTGCGCTTCGTGTTGCCCTTCATATCCTCCAGCGCTTTGCTGACCGCCACATCGATCATCTGCCTGGCCAACCGGTGCTGTAGTTCCAAAATCAATCCACTCCTATCGCATGCCCCGCATCCTATTTCTTTTTTCTTTTTGATATTCTATCCCGATATTGAAATCCCCTCTATTGACAAAAAACGATTTTTGTCAGGTTTCTTTACACATGCCGCTTTTGTCTAATTACGGAGCCATAAACGCGTGTTAAACTGCATAAAAGAAAAATCGGATGGAGGTAACGACCATGAACAGGATGCTCAGTTCCACGGGGCTGAAGCTGGCGTATTCTTATCTGGATTCCAACCCGGCGGAGAATTTACCCAAGCTGATGGGATGGGTGGACCGCCTGGACAAAAAAGGAAATTTTAAAAACGAGCGGGATGCTGTTCGCAAGGTGATTGAAGAGAAAGACAACAACTGGTATAATCTGATCCTCAGCTTGTGGACGGATGTGGATCCGGGGGTGCGCCGGGCGTTCTTCAATAACTTCATACTGAACAATAACTTCATCGGCGGGCCCGTACAGGAGGCAAGCAGGGAAAAATATGATTGCAACATCCCATGGGCGATCCTGATGGACCCCACTTCCGCGTGCAATCTGCACTGCACCGGCTGCTGGGCGGCGGAATACGGCAACCAGATGTCCATGAGCTATGAAACACTGGACGACATCATCCGGCAAGGCAAGGAATTGGGCATATATTTCTTCATCTATTCCGGCGGGGAGCCGCTTGTTCGGAAAAAGGACATCATCCGTCTCTGTGAGAAGCACAGCGATTGCGAATTCCTCGCCTTTACCAACGGCACGCTGATCGACGAGGCGTTCGCCGATGAAATGCTTCGCGTCAAGAATTTCGCGCCCGCCATCAGCATCGAAGGCTTTGAGGATGCGACGGATTCCCGCCGCGGGAAAGGCACCTACCAGGCGGTCCTCCGCGCCATGGATATTTTGAAGCGCAAGAAACTGGTCTTTGGGACTTCCCTCTGCTATACGCGGTATAACACCGAGGTGATCGGCAGCGAGGAGTTCTTCGACTTCATGATCGACAAAGGGACGAAATTCGCATGGTTTTTCACCTACATGCCGGTTGGCGTGGACGCGGTCCCCGACCTGATGGTGACCGCCGAGCAGCGTGAGTATATGTACCACCAGATTCGTGGTTTCCGCCAGACAAAGCCGCTGTTTACCATGGATTTCTGGAACGACGGCGAGTATGCCGATGGATGCATCGCCGGCGGACGCAGATATCTGCATATCAACGCCAACGGGGATATCGAACCGTGCGCGTTCATCCACTATTCGGACTCCAATATCCGCAAAAAAACGCTGGTTGAAGCGCTGCAGTCCCCCCTGTTCATGCACTATCGCATGAACCAGCCGTTCAATGAAAACCTGTTGAGACCGTGCCCGCTGCTTGACAACCCCGGCAGGCTGGCGGAAATGGTCGAATTGTCCGAGGCGGTCTCAACGGATTTCGTCAAGCCGGAAGACGTACGGAGCCTGAGCGCCAAATGTGTGGACGCGGCGGAAAAATGGGCCGTGACCGCGGACCGCATTTGGGGTGAAACACACGGCTGCGGCGGCTGTGCGGAGTGCGCGGCAGGCGCGGCGCAGCAGCAGGAGCAGCAGGGAACGTCCACAAGCGCGTAATTTTCCCCATGAACAGCCGGAGGTTTTCACGCCTTCGGCTGTTCACAAGCCCGCGCCCAGCGGCCGGGCCGGCGTATGCCCTTCAGAAAGGAATGGGATTGCCGCTATGCGTATCGTGTTCGTGATCGACCAATATGACAGCCTGAATAACGGTACAACCGCGACGGCGCGCAGGTACGCCGAAGAGCTGCGCGCCCGGGGGCATACGGTAAAGGTGCTGGCAAGCGGGATGCCGGAAAAGGATAAGATCTGCGCTTCTCAGCTGAACGTGCCGCTTTTTCAGCCTTTGATCGAAAAGCAGGGCTTTTGCTTCGCAAAGCCAAACGACGAGGCGTATTATCAGGCCTTCCGTAACGCGGACATCGTCCATTTCTACCTGCCCACGCGGTTCTGCCAAAGAGGGGAGGAAATTGCGAGGCAGATGAAGGTCCCGGCACTGGCGGCGTTCCATTTGCAGCCGGAAAACGTCACGTACAGCCTCGGGCTGGGAAAAAGCAAAAAGGTGAACGGCGCGGTCTACCGCCATTTTTATCATACTTTTTACAACCGTTTCCGCTACATCCACTGCCCGAGCCAAATGATCGCCGGCGAGCTTGAAAAGCATGGGTACGACGCGCGTCTGCGTCTGATATCCAACGGCGTGAGCGACCGGTTCAGGCCCCGGCTCACCCGGCGCCCTTCCTGCCTTCAGGATAAATTCGTCGTGCTCATGATCGGACGCCTGTCCGCAGAAAAACGGCAGGATCTTATCATCGAAGCGGTCCGGCAGAGCAAATACGCCGGCCAAATCCAGCTTGTTTTCGCGGGGCGCGGGCCGAAAGAGAACGCGTACCGGCGGCAGGGCAGAAATCTGCCGAACGTCCCGATATTCGGCTTTTATACGCAGGAAGAGCTGGTTAAGCTGATCAACGTCAGCGATTTGTACGTCCACGCGTCCGATGCGGAAATCGAGGGGATCTCCTGCATGGAAGCCATGGCCTGCGGCGTGGTGCCGGTCATATCCGACTCGGAGCTTTCCGCGACAAAATCGTTCGCGCTCCATCCGAACAGCCTTTTTTGCGCAGGCGACGCCCGGTCGCTGGCCGAAAGGCTGGATTACTGGATCGAGCATCCGCAGGAACGGCAGGAAACGGGCTGGCGCTATGCGCAAGCGATGGAGCGGCTGCGGGTCAGCCGCTGCGCCGACAAAATGGAGGCGCTGTACCGGGAGGTCATAGCGGATTACCGGTCAAAGGGCTATAAGGAGCCCGCGGAGCTGCCCCTTCGCCGGATGACGCATCCGAACGCGGACCGGATCAACGTCGCGTATTCCAAGACGACGCTTCTGAAACGGGCATTGTTTTCGGCCTTTACCAATTTTCTGGCCCTGATTTTATATGTCATCGACGCCACGCTTTTCGGGTTTAAGGTAAAGGGACGAAAGGCGTTAAAAAAGGTGCGGGGCGGCGCGGTGACGGTGATGAACCATGTGCACCCGATGGATTGCACCATGGTCAAGCTCGCCGTTTTTCCGCGCCGCATTCATTTTACAAGCCTGCGCCGCAATCTGGAGCTCCCGTTTGTGGGATGGCTGATCAGATCATGCGGCGCCCTGCCTTTGCCGACCGATCTGAAGGGATCGGTATGGTTTCAAAAGCAGCTTAAGCGCGGGATCCAAGGGGGGGACTGGGTGCACTATTATCCGGAGGGCCTGCTGGTGCGCGATCATCAGGATTTGCGGAATTTCCAGGAGGGCGCCTTTTTTACGGCGGTCAGCGGCAATTGCCCGGTGATCCCCATGGTCATTACCTACCTGCATCCCCGCGGCCTGTGGCGCCTGGCGGGCGGAAAACAGCGGATGCTGCTTTCGATCGGCGATCCGCAATATCCGAATGCCGCGCTCTCTTCCAAAGAGGCGGTGCGGGAACTGGCGGAGCGTACGCGCAGCGCCATGCAGCAGATGATGAGCGAGCCCGCGTCCGAAGAATTGAGCATGACCCTGATTGTGCGGGCGGGCTGCCTCCTGTATCTCTCCATGCAGGTGCTGCGTGTCTTCGGCGTCTCATAAGCCGCCGTAAAGGGCCGCCGCGGGGAACGGAAGAACCCCGGCAAAGCCGCGGTCAAAAGGCATTGTACGCCCTCTTTTCCGCGTGTTAAGATATGGACAAGGCCACACCGCTTTCTATCCGGTATGCAAGGAGTGGGCAGCATGATTCATAAGCAATCGATTGAAGAAACGCTTGCGGAGTCCCTCAAAGAGCTTCTCAAGAGCACCCCGTTCAAAAAAATAACCGTGAAGGACATCGTGGATAACTGCGAGGTCACGCGGACGACCTTTTACAGGCACTTCAAAGACAAATACGAACTGATGAACTGGATTTACTTTCATAAAATTCAGGGGTTTCTGGACCAAAATCCTCAGATTTCGAAATGGAAGGATCTCTTGTACCTCGTTACGGCGTTTTTATATGAGAACCAGACGTTTTTTGCCTCGATCGTTTCCTTTAACGAACAGAATTCCTTTCGTGAATTTTTATACGGTTATGGAAGCGATTATTGCATAGCGCAGATCAGGAATTCGCTCCATAGCGAGGCCGTCCCAAAGGAAGAAGCCGTCGCGGTTAAAATCTATATAGACGGCACCATCCGCGTGCTTTTTGACTGGCTGGAAGCCGGATGCCCCGAAGCTCCCGAAGAACTTGCCCGGATGATGTGCAACTGCTGGCCGGTGCCGCTAACGAAATACTTCCAGGCCTGATTCGCAGCGCAGCAAAAACGGCAAAAAGAGAACCCCATTCTCAGAGGCTCTCCTTATGCGGCTATTCGGGCGTTAAATGCTCAGCGCGATATCGGCGGCCTCCGCGACGGCGTCGATCGCTTTCCTTACCCGTTTGGCGTCTCCGGCCACGGAATAGGGGATGCCCCGCTTCTCGCAAAGGGCGGCGATTTCGGAAAAATCCGCCGGGCGCGAGCCGACGGCGAGAACGACCGAATCGAACGGCAGATCTTCCGTAACCCCGCCTTTATCAACGGTAATCGCCCCCGGCTTAATATCGAGGCACTTTGTTCCGGTCATAATCTGAATGCCGGATTTGCCCAGGATATCCATGACGACCACCTTCCGCATGGGCCCCATGTCTTTTGCGATTTCATCCATCATTTCCACGATCGTGACATCGCAACCCCTTTCGTTCAGGTATTCCGCGGTTTCGATCCCGACGAGCCCCCCGCCCAGGACGGCGATACGGCCCGACGGCTTTGCGTTCCCATTCAGGACGTCCGCAAACAGGTATACCTGATCGCCGTCAACGCCGGGGATATTCGGTACGATCGGCTTCGCGCCCACCGCGATGATTACCCTGTCGGGTTTTACGCTGTCCAGCAGACCTGCCGTGAGCTCGGTAGACAGCCGAATATCGACCCCCGCCCTTCTCGCTTGGCCGGCCCTGGAATTCACGCCGGCGGCAAACTCTTCCTTGCGGGGGGCGGCGCCCGCCATCAGGAACTGCCCGCCCAAATGATCGGAAGCTTCTATGAGGGTCACATGATGTCCCTTCGCTCTCAAAATGGTCGAAGCCTCAAGGCCGGCCATACCGCCGCCGACGATAAGTATTTTTTGAGGAGACGCCGTTTTTGTGAATGCGAATTCCCTCTCACGGCCCATAGCGGGGTTCATCAGGCAGGTGATGTGCCTGGGCTCCAGAGTGGCCACGATATCGTTGCATCCCTGGTTGCATCCGCAGCAGCGTACGATATCCTCCGGGTGCCCCGACATGGCCTTGTTGCAGAATTCGGGATCGGCGATATGGGCTCTGCCCATAACGACCATATCCGCCTTGTTCGTGGCAATGATCTCTTCGGCCTGATCGGGATCGTTGATGCGGCCGACGGCGATGGTAACCATGCCCGTTCCCGCTTTTATTTTCGCGGCATTATCCACGTTGAATCCCCTGGGGATATCCACGGGGGGGCTTTCCAGCATTCCCGCGGTGAAGGAGTTTCCCCTCGAAACGTTGACCGCGTCAACGCCCTTTCCCTTCGCCATGTTGCAGAACCGAATGATGTCGTCCACGGTAAGGCCGTTCTCCACATAATCATCCTGCGCCACAACGCGCATAAACAAGGGCATTTCTTTGGGGATGTTCCTGCGGATGGCCTCAATGCACTCCAGCGTAAATCTCGCGCGGTTTTCGAACGAGCCGCCGTATTCGTCCGTACGCTGATTAAACGCGGGGCTCAGGAATACGTGCGTGCTGTAGCCGTGGGCCACGTGTATTTCAACGCAGTCAAACCCGGCCCTCACGGCGCGCTCGGCGGCCTGACCGAAGGCCGCGACTACTTCATGTATCTTTTCGACGGCAGCGGCCGGGAAGACCAGATTTCCCGCGTCGGCGTCCGCCAGGACGGTTACCTGCATCTTGACTTCGCTGGGGATAATCGCTTCCGCCGTGGGGTCCAGCATAGAAGCGACGAGGCCGCCCTGCCACAGCTGGAGGCCGGCCTTGCCGCCCGCCGCGTGGATGGCGTCCGTCAGCTTTTTGAGGCCGGGGACATATTCTTCCGAACCGATCGAAAGGAACAGGCTCGACGCCGAGGGCTGGTGCACAGACGTGGCCTCAATAAAATTCAGGCCCAGACCGCCCCTCGCTCTCGCCGCATGATAATCGATCAGCTCCTGCGTGACATAGCGGTCCTTCGAGAGCTTTGTCACCATGCCCGGGATCATGACGCGGTTTTTCAGTTCGAGTCCCCGAATTTCAATCGGCGAAAATAGATGCTCGTACATAATCTGCCTCCAACTATGAATTTGGAATTGCTGCGCGTAAGGCGAATTCTGCGTTAAATTATACACAATCACAATTTCATTGAAAGTAACAGATTATAAAATATGTAATTGTATGTTGCATGCGCCGTAAAATGTATTGCGCAGACTTTCTTTGGCGCGGTTCCTATTTCAGCCGCTGGCGATTCCTAAAAAAATCTTTCCACGGGTCGTCGCGCGTAAGCCGGAGGAGCGCGTCCGTCATCGTGACGCCGTCGGGGGCGACCGTATCCAGTTCCTCCCACGCGATGGGCATGGATACCCGGGCGCCCTTTCTCGCCCGTATGGAATAGGGGGCTATGCTGGTGGCGCCCCGGCCGTTGCGGATCCAATCGATGAAGATTTTGTCGGCGCGCTTCACCTTCCGGATATTGCTTGTGTAGCGGTCGGGCCAGCGCTGCTCCATCACTTCGGCGACGCTCCTTGCGAAATCATGAAACGCATCCCAGGAAACGGCCGGCTGGAAAGGGACGACCACGTGATACCCTTTGCCGCCGCTGGTCTTGAGATATGCGTTGAGCGAAAGCTCGGAAAGCACGCTTCTCATATCCCGCACGCCCTGGCGCACCCGGCCGAGATCCATCCCTTCGTCCGGGTCCAGATCGAATACCATGATATCCGGCTTTTCAAGCTCGTCTACGCGGCTTCCCCAGGTATGGAACTCCAGCGTGCCCATCTGCGCCTCGGATAGAAGCCCCGACGCGTCCTCGATATAGAAGTAAACTTCCGTTTCCCCGTCGCCGCCGGGAACGGGCGTCGTGACGATGCCCTTGCTTTCGGGGCCGGGGTGTTTCTTATAAAAGCACGCCTCGGATATTCCCTTGGGGCAACGCACGATGCTGAGGATCCGGCGGCTCACATACGGCAGCATGCGGCCGGATACCTTCGCGTAATAACGGACCACGTCCGCCTTGGTAACGGCGGGGTCCTCGAAGATCACCTTATCCGGGTTGGTGATGCGGATGCCTTCGATGAGGATGCTCTTAGCGTTCGTTTCCATCGGTATCTCCGTTTCCATCGGTATCTCAGCTTCCTCGGGTATCTCCGTTTCCCCGGCGGATGATGGGCCTATTTGGTCATCCGCCTCTTCTCTTATGATACCCATCGGGTCCTTATCCGACCGCAGGCCTTTGAAGCTGGCCTGCCTTAAGAGATTCTCCCCGGTCCATTCGGCGAATTGGATTTCGGCGACCAGTTCGGGTTTCAGCCAGGTGACCGTTTCGTTTGGCCCGGGCCTGGGCGCATGCAGAAAAGGCGGCTCCGCCCTCTTTACGTTTTCAAATTTTCTTAGAAGTTCTTCCCTGTCCGCTCCGCTCAGGCCGGTGCCGGCGCGCCCGGCGTAGACCAATTCCCCGTCTTCATAGACGCCCAAGAGAAGCGAGCTTACCCCGCTCGTCCTTTTATCGGAGAGCGTATATCCCCCGATGACGAACTCCTGCCTTTTTCCGCATTTCAGCTTGATCCAGTCGCCGTTCCTTGTTCCGCTGTAAACGGAATCAGCCCTTTTGCCTACGATCCCTTCCAGGCCCGCCTCACAGGCCGCGGCGAGGCTCCTTTTTCCGTCCCCCCTGACATGCCGGCTGTAGTAGAGGTTCCGGGGGGCGTCCTTCATCAAAGCCTCGAGCGTTTCTTTTCTGTCGATCAGGCGGCGTCCCCGCAGGTCCGCGCCGTCCAGCGCGATCAGGTCGAAGACGATATAGGTCAGATTCCGGGCTTTGGGATGTTTCATATAGTTCTGCAAAGCCTGGAAATCCGTCCTGCCCGCCGCGTCCGTGACCACCATTTCGCCGTCGGTCACCATCGCCCTCCCGGCGGCCAGATCGGCGAGGGAGTCCGCGACATCCGGGAACCGTTTCGTATAATCGCTGCCGTTGCGGGTCATAAGGCGGACGCTGTTGCCCTCCGCGTACGCAAGGATCCTGTACCCGTCGTATTTGAGCTCATAGAGCCAATCCCCGCCCTCGGGGACCGCGGCTACCAATTTGGCGAGCTGCACGCCGGTCCTGTCAAAAGGGTTCCGCGTGAAGGTTTCGCCCTTCCCTTCCCGGATTTCCTCCATGGTGCGCCCGGTCCTGACGCTTACGGTAAACCCGGCGATCCCGCCGTCCGGCCTGGCGTACTCGTCTTTTTCCTTGAGCAGGAGCCAGTTGTCCTTCGTCTCGCCCGCTTTCGGCTTTAGCCGGACCAGGGCCCATTTGCCCTTGAGCCGTCTTCCCCTGAGAACGAACTTGAGCATGCCCTCGCGAAGGCCCTTCTCCACATCCGCGTAGGGCTCCCAGCAGCCTTCGTCCCAGAGCATGACGGTCCCGCCGCCGTATTCCCCCTTGGGGATGGTTCCCTCAAAGTTCCTGTATTCCAGGGGATGCTCCTCGACCCGTACGGCGAGCCGCTTATCGCGGGTATCGTAGGAAGGGCCCTTGGGCACCGCCCAGCTTAACAGGGCCCCCTCCCACTCCAGGCGAAAATCGTAGTGATCCGCCCGGGCCCTGTGGTGCTGAACGACAAACCGAAGCCCCTCCTCGGGGGCTTCCGTTGCGCCTTCCGGCTCCAGGGTCCTTTCAAAATTCCGTTTCCGGTTGTATTCGTCAAGCGTATGCAAGGGATTAAAAAACGCCTCCGGGATTAGTGTTGCCGATCGCATGCCGCGTATTCCATTCCCGGAATGCGGAGGCCTTCACGCATCCTCCGGGAACAGCTCCCGGTACAGCTCCTCCGCAAATACGGACGGAACGGGCGGCCCGGGCAGAATTCTGTGCGTACGGACGCCGCCGTCAAGATGCTCCGCGCGCAGGCAGCACACGTCGGGCCGGTCCATCCTGGCAATCCCGTCCGCGAAATCGAACAGATGCGTTACGAAGAAGGCTTCGATCCCGTTGTCCGCCAGTGCGAGCGCGATCTGCCGGCAGATTTCGGAACCCTCTCGCTCGCTCGTAACGGCGAACGATTCGTTGAACAGCACCATGGAATGCGGCTTCATCGCGTCGCTGATCCCGCGCATGCGCGAAAGCTCCTCGTCCAGCTTGCCGTATTTCGTCCCGGCGGCCTCCCGCCGCTCAAAATGAGTAAACAGCCCCGTCGTGACGCGGCCTTCGTATGCGCCGGCTGCCGCGAACATGCCGCACTGCGCCATCAGCTGCGCCTGGCCGACGCTGCGGAGGTAGGTCGATTTGCCGCCCTGATTGACGCCGGTTATGAGATACAGGTTGACGCCCTCGGTAAACAGGTCGCTGCCCGTCGGCCGCGTCCCGGAGGCAAGGGCCAGGCTGACGTCGTACAGGCCGCGGACGCGCCGGACCCTTTTCTCCTTTTCCGCAAGGACCGGAATACATACGGGCATACCTTGTTCCCGCAGATGATCGTAAAGATTCAGGCAGCCGATATAGAAGGCCAGTTCGCTTTGCAGGCGGGCAAAACAGCGTTCCAGAGAAAGCGCCGACTGGGCAAGCGCGTTTACGGAATCGCTTACGGCGCGGCTTCTGCGCGCATATAGATCATAGACCGCGGCGGCATCGGCCGCGTCGATCCGGACGCATACGGCGTCCTTCCAGTGTTCTTCCATAGAATCGCCGTCTTCGCGCCGGAAGGTATAGCCTGTCCCCTGCCCGTAGCTCCCAAGAGAGGCGCTGATCAGCGTTCCCTTTTCCGGGTCCAGCTCCTCCAGGCATTCCCGAACCGCCGAAAGATAGCCGTCGTCCATTTCCTCCCGCAGGGAACGGAACATCTGCGAAAAGCCTTCCGACGAAAAACGGCCGGCGCACGCGTCCGCAGCGGCGCGGAGCTTATTAAGGATCCCGACGTAAAGTCCCAGCAGCCTTACCGCCCCGTCAAAGTTCGCGGCGGCATCTTCCCCGGGCGAAAGCCTGATCCCCGAGCTTTGCTTGATTTGCAAGGCGTCCGAGGCGAAGCCGTACAGGCTCCTTGCGTCGTCCGGATGCGCGAGGCAGTCCCGCAGCACCGCCTGCCGGTAGCGGACCGCGCCGGTATTGTCCAGCGGGGCGTAAAGCGCGGAATCCGCCGCGGAAAAGATCGCCTCGTCCCCCTGCGCCATAAAGCGCAGGATATAGGGAATGTCCAGATCGGCCGAGAGGCTCCGCTTATCGTAAGCCTGTTTGCGGCCGGTCTGATAGTCATGCTCGGCAAACAGCAAATGGATCTTCATACCTTCAGCCTCCCGTACAACGCCTCGTAGGTAAGCCCGTATCGCTCGGCGAGCCGCAGGGCTTCGTCGCCCTGCCGCGCTTTTTGCCTCGCCATCCTGTAACTGCCGTCCTCCTGCGGTACGCTCGATATGCCGACGGTTTCCGGCCCATGCTCCGAAAGCTGCGCATACGACGTGACGCAAACGGCCATACAGCCCGATCGCTGAAACTTGTCCATGATTTTGCTGCCGATCAGCAGCGCGTCGTGAAGCGTGGTCGAGGTGAGGATATCGTTGACGATCACAAGCGTATTGGGGGAGGCGTGGTCAATGATCGCCTTCAGCCGGATCAGTTCATTCTTCAGCTTGCCGTTCCATGTGGCCGTTTCCTCTTCCCGGTCGAAGTGGGTCTCCACCGAATCGCACAGCAAAAGCGACGCCCCGGTGCCCGGAACGCAGCAGCCGAGGCCGGCGAGATAATGGAGCTGCCCGACCGAGCGGGCAAACGTTGTTTTTCCGCTTTGATTGGGGCCGGTGACAACCATGATGCGTTCCCCGCCGTGCAGCGTATAGCCGTTGCGGATAAGCGGCCGGCCCGGCGGCGCTTCAAGAGCCAGCGCGATATCAAAGAAGCCTTCGCAGTACATGTCCCCGGAGCCATCCGCAAGTTTCGGATAGCAGAAAGGCAGCCCCTTCCGCTTCAGCGGCCGGATGACGCGCAGCCATGCGAAATAGAAGCGGACTTCACGGGAGAACCGCGCGGCCGTCCGGTCCACAAAACCGGCATGCCGCAGGCAGAAATCCGCGAGCGCCGCGAATTCGTCCGGGTAAAGGCCCGCTACCGCGTCCAGTACGGCGGCCTCGGTATGCAAGGACAAGGGCGTCTCGTTCATGATATGGCCGTAGGTATACAGCGAGGCGTCCTGCCTGAATCGTACGAGGGCCCCGGCGATTCGTTTTGCATAATCCTCCTGGCCCTCATACCGTTTTACCCGGATCTGATTGCCCTTGATCAGCATGCAGTAACGAACGGCATTCAGCTTTTCGCGCACCTGCCCGGCTTCCGCGCGCAGGGCCGAGAACGCGTCGGATGCCGCATACGCTCTCAGATATCGTACGAATTCGCACAGCCCGTCCGAACGGAACGCCCCTTCCTCCAGGCCGGCCGCCGTCCTCTCGACGAGGCCGCAGTAGATCTCGGCGGCTTCGAGGCATTGGGCGCGGGCAAGGGCGTTGGCCTGCGCGCCGCCGGAAAGGGTTTCCCGTATGCTTTTCACCTGATCGTCCAGGCGGAACATGCGCCAGGCGAAATCGTCGAGCGCCTGCGCGGCCGATTCGTTTTCGAGATCCCGCATGACGGCCTGGCGGTATAGAACCGTTTCGCGGTCCGGCGCCGGCGTAAGGTAATAGGGCTCCAGATGATAGGTGCTGAATTGGTTAAGCAGGGGCAGAAGCACACGGTCGAGCCGCAGATCCGCAAAGCACCCCGGCGGCTCTTCGCCGAACGAAGGCGCAGCATCATGTTCATACGGAAACAGGATACTTGAAAACATGGATTTCCTCTCAGGCGCGCGGCCCGCAGCAGGCCGGCGGTTATTTGGGCATAAAAAAGCCGGTGACATCGCGCAGAAGTCATCAGCGTAAGCGGCGGTTCCGGTTGCCCGTGGGAGAACTTCATTCCCAAGGCCCATTATAGCATGCCGGCATCAAATAGCAACCGCCGGCCCGGCCCGTGATTTTTCCCGCGGCGCCGCCTCTTCCTGTTGACTTTCTCAAACATTCGCTTATAATATGACATACAGGGAATGAAGTTTCCCCAGGCAAGCGCCTAAACGCTGAAAGGCTGATGACTTCTGCAAAACGCAGAGGTCATTTTTTTATTCCTTCGTTCGGGGAGGCAAGGTTCGCATGGCATTTCAAAGCATTTTGTTTCAGAGCCGGGAAGCGCCGGCCGTCCACGAGGCCCGCGCGTATTGTAAGGACCTGAATATCGACCAGATCGTCAACGCGATTACGGCCGGGTGGAAGGAGAAGGATTATGATTTGAAACCGTTGTTTTACTCCCCCCTGCGCCGTGTGGACGATATGCAATACCGGCAGGAGATCATGCGCGATCTGGAAAACGAGACGGCGCTTTGCGCCGTCAGGGTCTTTGCGAGGGCGGTCTACACGCTGGAAAACAGCATGCGGTTCACGCGCAAATATCTCCTGTCCCAAGATCCCTATTACTGCAACTATCTGCAGAAGGGAAGGCTGCTGGAATCGGCCGCCGCATACTGCGCGGCCGTCGAAAAGCTGGCGGAGGATATCGCGGTGCCGGACCTGCGCTCGCGCGGGCTTGCCGCTTTTCGCGAATACATCGCCTCCTATAAGGATTCCGCCGCCTTTACGGCACTGCAAGCCGAGACCGCGTCCATGCGGGCGGAGCTTTCCGCGGTCCGCTATTGCATGCTGATCCGAAACGGGTCCATCAAAGTGCGCAAATATGAAGGCGAAGCGGATCACACCGCCGAAATCGAAGCCATCTTTGAGCGGTTCAAGCAGGGGGCGGTGAAGGATTACCGGCGCGACCTGCCCGAAGAGCCCTATGCCGAACATGTGGAAGCCGGCGTGCTGAACCTGGTAGCCAGGCTGTACCCCGAAATCTTCGAAAGGTTGGATCGGTATTGCCAGAAGAACCTGCGCTTTATCGACGAAACCATCTACGCGTTCTCTCATGAAATCCAGTTCTATATCGCGTATCTGGAATATATCGGGCGCTTCAAACGCGCGGGCCTTCGCTTCTGTTACCCGCGCATGAGCGGGGAATCCAAAGAGATCTCCAGTACGAACGGCTTTGACATGGCGCTGGCCGATAAGCTGATCGCCAAGAGCCAGCCGGTGGTATGCAATGATTTCTACTTAAAGGGCGCGGAGCGCATCATCGTCGTTTCCGGCCCGAATCAGGGGGGGAAGACGACGTTCGCGCGCACGTTCGGCCAGCTTCACCATTTTGCCTCCCTCGGCTGCCCCATTCCCGGCACAGAGGCGAATCTCTTCGTGTTCGACGAGATCTTCACGCATTTTGAAAAGGAGGAGGACATCAACAGCCTCAGCGGCAAACTGCAGGACGACCTCGTCCGCATGAACGGGATCCTCCGTCAGGCGACGCCGGACAGCGTGATCATCATCAACGAAATACTTTCCTCCACCACGCTTAAGGACGCGGTGGAGATAGGCAAAAAAATCATGGAGCAGGTGGTGCGCCTGGACGCCCTCTGCATCGTCGTGACATTCCTGGACGAGCTGGCTTCCTGCAGCGATAAAAACGTCAGCATGGTCAGCACCGTGGTGCCCGAGGACCCGGCGCAAAGGACCTTCAAAATCGTCAGGAAGCCCGCGGACGGGCTGGCCTACGCCATGCATATCGCCGCAAAGTACCGGCTGACCTACGAGTGCCTGAAGGAGAGGATCCACGCATGAAAGCCCATCTGATGTACCCGGACCGCGATTTTGACAGCGAAGCGAAGCTCTCGGCGCAGCAGCAGACGCTGATACAGGACCTTGAGCTGGATACGCTGTTTCAGGCGATGGCGGGCGGCGACAAGCTGATATTGGAAGTTGTGAGACGGGCCGTGACCGGCGGGCTCGCCGCCCCGGAGGAGATCCTGTACCGGCAAAGCATCCTCAGGGACTGCATCAAGAACCCCGACGTGGTGCGGACGCTCTATAAGATCGCCTCGGACGCCATACAAAAGAAAAAGGATATCTGGTGGATCACCTCGGGCATGTTTTTGTCCTCCGTCCTGAGCGGCGCCGTAAATCTTTTGCAGATGTTTGCCGGGATGCTGAAAATGCTGCGCGGCGTTGCCGACAAGCACGCCGGCCAATTCGAATCGGAAGGATTTTCCGCCCTGTTTTCCATGCTGCAAAGGGAACTGGACGACGAATATTTTGCCCTTCTCCAGACGCACCTGCATGAGCTGAAGTTCTATGACGGCATCCTTATCGGCGCCGAATTGGGCGGTCACAATCAGGGCGTTCATTATATGCTCCGCAGGCAGCAGGATAAGAAGCTCCGGCGGCTGAAATGGTATTTCGCCCCGAGCTTCTCCGTCAACCCCCGCGACGAAAACGGCTGCACGGACCTGGCAAAACGCCGGGACAGGGCGCTGAACCTCGCCACCAACGCGGTGGCGCAGTCCGCCGACCACGTATGCAACTTCTTCATCATGCTCCAAACGGAGCTGGCCTTCTACGTGGGATGCCTGAACGTATATGAGCGGCTCGCGGCGAAAGGGGAACCGGTCTGCTTTCCCGAGCCCTCCGGCTGCCGCACGCGCAGGCACGCTTTTGGGGGTCTTTACGATATCAGTCTTGCCCTGATCCTCGGGCAGAGGGTGGCCGGCAACCGCCTGGATGCGGACGATAAGGAGCTTTTCGTCATTACGGGCGCCAACCAGGGCGGCAAATCGACATTCCTGAGAAGTATCGGCCAGGCCCAGCTGCTGATGCAATGCGGGATGTTCGTGCCGGCCGAGCGATTCGCCGCCAATATCTGCAGCAAGGTTTTCACCCACTATAAAAGGCAGGAGGACGCCACGATGAAAAGCGGCAAGCTGGATGAAGAACTCGCGAGGATGAGCGGCATCGTAGACGAGATCGAGCCGGATTCCATGATCCTGTTCAACGAATCTTTCGCCGCGACCAACGAACGGGAGGGCTCGGAGATCGGGAGGCAGATCGTGAACGCCCTGCTCGAAAAGCATATGAAGGTGTTTTTCGTTACGCACCTCTATGATTTTGCGCACAGCTATTATGAAAAGGAGCTCCCCGGCGCAATCTTCCTGCGCGCCGGGAGGCAGCCGGACGGGCGCCGGACGTTCCAGCTTGCCGAAGGGGAGCCGCTGCAAACCAGCTTCGGCGACGACTTATATGCGAAGATATTCGAAAATGCGCCCGATAAGCCCGCCGTGTGATTACGGGCTATCGGCGTTCTCAGGCAAGGCTCGCGTATTTGTCCCTGCCGTACTTGACGACATTCACGTCGGTCACTAGGATCAGGCCCTCATTCACCATCTGTTCGATGGCCGGGATCGCGTTTCCGATTTGCTCGGCGGTATCGACCGCCTCAATAATGATCGGCAGGCTTGCGCTCAAATCAAGAATGCGGGCGGTGTGGAGCGCCTTTCCCTTGCCGTACCCCTCTATGCCGCGCGTAACCGTCGCCCCCGCAACCCCCAGCTCCTTGAGCTTGAACACCACCGCGCTGTACAGATTGTGGCCCTTGTACCTGGAATCCTCGCTCACATAGATTTTGAGTATCTGGCATCTGTCCCCTGTCTTCATCTGTTCCGCCTCCTTTCATAATACTTGCCCGATGGCAAAGCCGCATACATACCCCGCGATTCCGAGAAGCAGCGAACCTATGATGTATACGAACGCGTTCATTTTTTCGTTTCCCTGAAAGAGATGGAATCCCTCGTACATGAACGTTGAGAATGTGGTGTACGCGCCGAGGAACCCATCCCCCAGAAGAAGATACAGATTGTTCCCCGCGTCCATGCTGGTGAGAACGCCCAGGAGCAGCGCGCCGGTTATGTTGATGACAAACGTTCCTACGGGGAAAACCGTGGCCGGTTTCTGCGACAGGACCTTCCCGAGCTGAAACCGGACAAGCCCGCCGAACGTTCCCCCGATGCCAACCAAAAGCAGGTTCAATTACTCCGCATCCCCTTCCTTCCCGATGATGGGTCCAGGCTCCTCTTGCTCCTGATTGCGGTTCCCGATTCTAAGCCCGATCTCGCGCGCGAGCACGGTCCCGAAATAGGCCGCCCCCAGCCCCAGCACGGCGGAAACGGTCAGGTAGGAGATCGCGGAAAAGTAAGCTCCGTTCCGCATCAGGCCGACGACCTCCTTGCACAAAGTTGAGAACGTCGTATACGCGCCCAGGAACCCCGTCGTAACGCCGAGCCGGATATCCGCGTCGAGCTCAAAGATTTCCAGCGCAAGCGTCATGATCAGCGCAAGCGCAAAGGTGCCGCTGACATTGATAAAGAGCGTATTCAACGGAACGGCTTCATGGTAACCGTATATTTGTATCCCCTTGATCAGATATCTGAGTACGGCCCCCAGAAATCCGCCGCATCCAATCCAGACATATTTCTTCATTGATGGATCTCCTTAAAAAATCTCATAAAAAAACTGACGGCCTCCGCGATTCCGTGCAGAAGTCATCAGCATCATGCGTTTTGGCTGAAAGCCAGGGGAGAACTTCATTCCCGTTACAAATCATATCATAGCGGCATGCAGAAAGCAAGCCGAATACCCGCAGGGAATCCCCGCAAGCGGGAATACAAACTATGACCCGAGTCCCCCGGCCGGTTCCTGCGGGGCATCATCCAGCTTCTTGAGCGCCTCCCCCAGCGTATGCCAGGCGAGCGTCGCGCACTTGACGCGCGCGGGCATGTTGGAGATGTTCTGGAGCACCGCCGCGTCCTCCAGCTCCTCGAGCTCCCGTTCGTCGGTAACGGTCTTTTTGATCATGCCGATGAACAGTTCGGCCAGGCGGCCCGCCTCCTCCACGGATTTTCCCTCGATCAGGTCAGCCATGATGGCGGCGGACGCCTGCGAGATCGCGCAGCCGTCCCCCAAGACCGCGGCTTTCTCGATCGTCCCGTCCTTCACCTTCAGCTCCAGGCTGATGTCGTCCCCGCAGCTCGGGTTCACGCCCCGCGTCGTGACGTCCGGATGCTCCAGCGGCGCCCGGTGCTTCTGCGAACGGCTGTACTCCGTGACGACCTCCGTATACAGATCACTCAGTTCCAAGGCCGAGCCACCTCCTGACGCCCTTCAGGCTTTCCGCCAGACGGTCGATATCCTCGTTCGTGTTGTACAGGTATACGCTGGCGCGGCACGTGGCCGTAACGCCCAGATGCCGCATGAACGGATGGGCGCAATGGTGACCCGAGCGCACGGCGATTTTGTCCGCGTTGAGAATCGTGGCGATGTCGTGGGGATGGGCATCCTCCAGCGTGAAGGAAACGACGCCGAGGCGGTCCTCCGGCCCGTCCGGGCCCACCAGCTTCAGATGCGGCACACCGCGCAGCCGGTCAAGAAGATACGCCGTAAGCGTCCGCTCATGGGCCTGTATGTTCCCCATGCCGGCCCTGTTCAGGTAATCAACGGCGGCGGCGAGCCCCACCGCGCCGCCCACGTTCTGCGTGCCGCCCTCGAACTTCTGCGGCGGCGGCGCGTAGGTGGCGTTCTGTTCCTCCACGTACTCGATCATATCCCCGCCGTAGAGAAACGGGGGCATGGCGTCAAGGAGCGCTTCCTTGCCGTAGAGCACGCCCACGCCCATCGGCCCCAGCATCTTGTGGGCGGAAAACGCGTAGAAATCGGCATCGAGCGCTGCCACGTCGACCGTCATATGCGGAACGCTCTGGGTCCCGTCCACCACCGCGACGGCCCCGAACCGGTGCGCGCGCGCGATGATGCGCTCCACTGGGTTGATGACGCCTGTCACATTGGAGGCGTGGGCGATGGCGACGATTTTGGTCCGGCCGCCGATCTTTTTCTCGATTTCCTCATCCGTGATTCGCCCCGACGCATCGGTATACAGGTAAACGAGGCTGGCCTGCCGGGCCTTCGCGACCGCCTGCCAGGGCACCAGGTTGCTGTGGTGCTCGGAAATGGCCAGCGCGATCTCGTCGCCGGGCTTGACGAAGGTCATCCCGTAGCTGTAGGCGGCCAGGTTGAGCGACTCGGTCGCGCCCTTGGTGAATACGATCTCCTCCGTTTTTTTCGCGCCGATAAACGCGCGGACCGTCTCCCGCGCCGCTTCCAGCGCCCTGGTCGCCTCGACGCTCAAATCGTACGCGCCCCGGTGGGGGTTGGCGTTGGAAGTCTTATAATACGCCGTCACCGCGTCCAGCACCGAAAGCGGCTTCTGGGTCGTGGCCGCATTATCGAGATACGCGAGGCGGCGGCCCTGTTCATCCGCCCGCAGCAGCAGCGGAAAATCGTTAAGATACTTGTTCACGCCGTTTGCCCTCCCTTTTCAATGGACCTCTCTACGGCGGCGAGCAGCTCATCCCGCACCGACGCGTCCGGTATCTGTTCGACGATGGAAGAAACGGCCGCCTCCGCCAGGAGCTTCTTCGCCTCCAACTCGCCGATCCCGCGGCTCATCAGGTAGAAGAGGACCTTTTCGTCCGGCCTGCCCGAGGACGCCGCGTGCTCGCCCTCCACGTCGTCCTCCCCGCACAGCAGCAGCGGAACCGAGACGTTCTGCACTTTGGGGCTGAGCAGGAGCACGCTTTCCTCCTCGCGGCCTTTGGAACCGGACGCGCCGCTTTTAAAATCCAGCGTGTCGCGGAACACCTTGCGGCTTTGCTCCATCAGGATGCCCTTCGCGCGGATGCCCGAAACCGTCTTCCTGCCCCGGTGCTCCACGCGGTAGGATAGATCGAGCGCCCGCTTGCCGTCGCCCAGGTAGATCACGTCCAGACCGGCCGCGGCCCCTTCCCCCGCAAGGATAAGATTGCAGCTCGAGAGCGGCCGGGCCGCGCCCAGCTCCGCAAGGATCACATTTAGCCGCGCCCCCGCCTCCACAAAGCCGCCGATCGTGTCCGTATGGGCGGCTTCCCCGTCCAGCATCTGGACCTTCACCAGCTTAACCGCGGCGTTCGGGCGGACGATGACCCTCGTCCGGCCGCAGTGCCGCGCCGGCGTGCCGCTTTCCGACGTATATTTGAGAATGACGGTAACGCTTGCGCCTTCCTCCGCCTCGATGACGATATCGTCCACGAGAACCGGATTTTCATCGTCCAGACGCAGCGTGAGAAGGATCGGCTCCGGCTCCGAGTATCCCCTCGGGATCCGGATGAAATGCCGCCTGTTCGCGTTTTCCGCGATAAACGCCCCCATCCCGGCGGGGAGGAAAAATGCGGCCGCGTCCTCGGAGGGCTTGAGCCCGCTGAAATCCTCCCTTATGATAACCCGCCCGGACGTCCGGATATCCGCGCCGGAGGCTTCGCCGTCCGTTCCCTGCAGAAAAACCCCGGCGTCGTTCACATGGAGCCAGCGCCAGGTGGGCACCGGCATCCGGTCAAGTGTCGCTTCAAATTGACTCATATATGCTCCTAACCGATGGTGCCTTCCATCTCAAGGCTGATCAGCCTGTTCATCTCCACCGCGTACTCGAGCGGAAGCTCTTTGGCGACGGGCTCCACGAACCCGCGGACGATCATCGCCTTGGCCTCCTCCTCCGACAGGCCCCTGGTCATCAGGTAGAAGACGGCGTCGTCGCTGATGCGGCCGATCCGGGCCTCGTGCCCGATGTCCGCCTGGTCGGTGCGGATGTCCATGACCGGTATCGTGTCCGACCGGGATTCGCCGTCGAGCATCAGGGATTCGCACACGGCGGAGGATTTTGCGCCCGCGGCGTCGGGCGAGATGCTGACGGCGCTGCGGTAGACGGCGATTCCGCCGTCCTTGGAAATGGAGCGCGAGCTGATGGTGGAGGAGGTGTTGGGCGCCAGGTGCACCACCCGCGCGCCCGTATCGAGGTGCTGCCCCCGGCCTGCGAACGTGATGCCGGTGAACGTGGAGCGCGCGCCCTCGCCCTTCAGGATGCTGGAAGGATATAGCATCGTGGTGTGCGAACCGAAGGTGCCGGAGATCCACTCGATGGTTCCGTTCTTTTCGACGAGCGCGCGCTTGGTGTTGAGGTTCATCATGTTCTTGGACCAGTTTTCAATGGTGGAATACCTTAGCGTCGCGCCCTCGCGCACATACAGCTCCACGCAGCCGGCGTGCAGGTTCAGCACGTTGTACTTCGGGGCCGAGCAGCCCTCTATGAAGTGGACGCGCGCGCCCTTCTCCACGACGATCAGCGTATGCTCGAACTGCCCCGCGCCGGGCGCGTTGAGCCGGAAATAGGATTGCAGCGGGATTTCGAGGCGCACTCCCTCCGGCACGTAGACGAAGGAGCCCCCCGACCAGACGGCCCCGTGCAGCGCCACGAACTTGTGATCCTCGGGCGGTACCAGCTTCATGAACAGCTCCCGGACGGTATCCTCGTGCTCCCGGACGGCGGTCTCCATATCGGTGTAGATGACGCCCTGGTTCAGAAGCTCCTGCCGGATGTTGTGGTAAACCACTTCCGAATCGTACTGCGCGCCCACGCCCGCCAGGGATTCGCGCTCCGCCTTGGGGATTCCGAGCCGCTCGAACGTGCTTTTGATGTACGCGGGCACCTCGTTCCAGTCGCTTTTCAGCCCCGTATCGGGCCTGACGTAGGTGACGATCTCGTCCATGCTGAGCTCGTCGAGCGGCGGTCCCCAGGCGGGCATCGGCGTCCGGTCGTAAACCTCCAGCGACCGGAGGCGGTGCTCGAGCATCCAGGCGGGCTCGTTCTTCATTTTTGAGATTTCGGTCACGATACCGGCGGTGAGGCCCTTGCCCGTCTTATAGCCGCTTTGGTCCGCGTCCCGGAAATCGAAACGCGCCCTGTCGATATCGTCTATTTTCGTTTTCTGCTTTTCCATATCCTGCCCCTAAGTTCTTCAAAGCACCGCGGCAAAGCCGTCTCGGCTGACGGTTTCGATTAAAGACGCGTCCGACGTTTTCACGATCCGGCCTTCGGCCATGATGTGCACATAGTCCACCGGCAGCTTCTGCAAAATCCGGGTGATGTGCGTGATGATCAGCATCGCGTTCGCGCCGTTTTTATAGCGGTCCAGGCTCTCGGAGATGGTCTTTACGGCGTCGATGTCGAGGCCCGAATCGGTTTCGTCCAATATCGCCAGCTTCGGGTTGAGCACCGCCATCTGCAATATCTCGTTCTTCTTCTTTTCGCCGCCCGAGAAGCCGACGTTCAGATACCGCGCCGCATAGGAGGGGTCCATCTCCAGCTCGTCCATCTTTGCCCGCAGCTCTTTCCGGAAGGGAAGGAGCTTCACTTCCTGCCCGGTGTACGCCGCCTTGGCGGCGCGCAGGAAATTCTCCACGGAAATGCCCGCGATCTCCTCGGGCGCCTGGAAGGAGAGGAACATGCCCCTCCGGGCGCGGGCGTCGGTCTTTTCGCCCGTGATGTCCTCGTCCTCAAAGAAAATGCGCCCCTCGTCCACGGTATAGCGGGGATCGCCCATCACGGCGTTGGCCAATGTGGATTTGCCCGCGCCGTTCGGGCCCATCAATACGTGCACCTCTCCCGGGCGGATAGCAAGATTCACACCGTTCAGGATGCGCCGCCCGCCGGCGGACACGCATAAATCCTTTATGCTCAATAAATTCTCTGACACTTTTCGCACCTCTTTATCGCAGTTTCCTTTGAATGCCCGGCCTGTTCCGCGGCGCACCTAATCGAGCAATGCTCGTGAACGGCGGCGCTTTCGGCGATCAGGTCGAATAGCCCTATGATCTTTTCAACGGTGTCGTCGTCCAGCGCGGCGATGTAGCCCTCGATTTTGGACTGCATCTTCCCGTAGTGCTCGTCATAGCCTCGGCAGGCCGCCCCGCCGTCGGCCGTCAGCCTGTAATACACCTCTTTTTTATTGCCTGTGACGCGGTACGGCTCCAGATACCCTTTATCCTCCAGCTTCCTGGCAAACTGCGCCACCGCGCCGTTCGTGACGCCGAGATATTGCGACAGATCGCTCGCCCTGGCGTTCTCGTTATGCTCCACGCACTTGAGGAGGCTGATGTCCGCGTACGTCAGCTTGCGGCCCGTTCCGTAGGTTCTGGCGATCTTCGCGTCGCAGATCATGACGTTCAGGGCCTCATACAGCTTTTTCACAAGGCTTTCCTGTTTATTCATACCCATCACCCGAGAATATTTTATAGCTGCTAAAGAAAAAAGTCAATATTTTTTAGTATCTAAAAAATATGACGAGGGGATTTCCGAGCCTCGCAAATAGGATTGCCGTCCACCCGCCAAAATAAAGGGCCTGATAAACGCCGCATCGGCAGCATCTATCAGGTCCCATCGCAGCTACAAAGAACGGATGCCGGCCGCTCCCCCTTTAGGGCAAAATGTTTCCGGCCGCGAGATAGATCTGGTACCATTCCTCCCGGCTGAGCGTAATCTCCGCCGCCTTCACGCAATCCCGCAGACGGTCTATATTCATCGTGCCGGTCACCGGCTGCATATGCGCGGGATGGCGCAGCAGCCACGCCATGGCGATGGTGGTGTTCGCAACCCCGTATTTCGCGGCGAGCTCGTCGATCTTCGCGTTGAGCACCGAGAATTTTTCGCTCCCCAGGAATACGCCCCCGAAGAAGCCGTACTGGAAGGGCGACCAGGGCTGTATGGTGACTTCATTCAGCCGGCAGTAATCCAGCACGCTGCCGTCGCGGTTGACGGCGGCGTCGTCGAGCATGTTCACGTGAATGCCCTGCGAGATCATAGTGGCGTTGGTGATGCTCAGCTGCAGCTGGTTGGCTACGATCGGCTGGCGGATCGATTTTTTGAGCAGCCGCATTTGCATGGGATTTTGGTTGGAAACGCCGAAGTGGCGTACCTTGCCGCTTCTCTGCAATTGATCGAACGCCTCGGCCACCTCTTCCGGCTCAACGAGCGCATCGGGGCGGTGCAGGAGCAAAACGTCCAGATAATCGGTCTTCAGGCGCTTCAGGCTGCCGTCGACCGAACGAAGGATATGCTCCTTGGAGAAGTCGTGCATCTTCCCCCGTACGATGCCGCATTTGGATTGCAGGATCATTTTTTCGCGGATGCCGGCGTCCATATGGACCGATTCCGCGAACAGCTCCTCGCAGGCCCCCTCGCCGTAAACGTCCGCATGATCGAAAAAGTTCGCGCCCTGTTCCAGCGCCGCCCGGATAAAACGCTCCGCCTCCCGTTTGTCCAGCTTGTCGATGCGCATGCAGCCGACCGCGATGACGGGCACCTGCAGATCCGACGTCCCCAGCTTCATGGTCCTCATACGAAATCCTCCTCGTCTTTTTTCACTTGTCTTCTTTCACCCCGATATGAGTTGACAAACCCGCGCCCAAGCGGTATTTTCTTATAGCATAAACCTTAATGTTTACTCTAAGTCAAGCATAAAATTTGAACGCGGAAAGGAATTGTATATGGAATACACGATCAAACAGGTATCGGAAAAGACAAACCTGAGCCCGCATGTCCTGCGCTATTACGAGAAAGAAGGCCTGCTGCCGCATATCGGCAGAAGCAAAAGCGGTATCCGTCAGTACTCGGAGGACGACCTGGAATCGCTGAGTCTGATTTGCTGCCTGAAAAACACGGGCATGTCCATCAAGCAGATCGGCGCCTTCGTCGAGCTCTGCGCCAAAGGCGACGGCACGCTCAGGCAGCGCTGCGATATGCTGATCGCGCACAAAAAGAACGTGGAAAACCAAATGCTGGAGATGCAGAAGCATCTTGAAAAGGTTTCCTGCAAAATCTCTCTTTTCACGGAACGGTACGAACGGTATCTGGAGGGAGAAGGCCGCGCCGCCGCCGGCCGGCCGTGACCGGCATGCGGGCGCGAAGGCGCAAGCGCCCCGGGCGATCCTTCACAGCTTTGCGCTGTCGAACAGGAATTCGTCGGAATCCGCCTGCGTGATCAAATTGAGGCTTGCTTCCCGCGTGCTGTGATACCCCAGCTTTTCAAAAAACCAGGTGCCGCGCTGGTCCAATGCGGCCAGCTTCGCTTCGTAGACCCCCTTGCCGAACAGCCAGCGCTGCGCCTGCATCACCAATTTGGTGGCCAGCCCCTTGTTCCTGTGCGGGGGCGCGGTGTATACGTCCGTAATCCAGCCGTAGTAACCCGGCTTAAAGCAGTTATACGGAAAATCGTTTTTGATCAGGGCGCCCGCAATGGCGGCAGGGCGGCTATCCGGCGCCCACGCGATAAAATGGATCATCGTACCGCTTCCGTATTCCTTCGAATACCAAGGCAGCAACAGCTCGTTGGCACCGTCCAGTATGGAATCCTTATCTACCCCGCATTCCGTGAGCATGCGCATGCGCATCGACAGGATAAAAGGGATATCCGATTTCCCGGCCTGCGTCAGTTTATAGGAATCCGGCATCTTCACTTCATCCTCCTTCGGCCGCTTTAATCATATCAATTCCCATTTTCATATAGGTATTATATGATTATAAGATAAGCGACTTTCGGGTCTTTGTCAATACGGCAATTTCTGAGATTTGCAAAGATTCTTCCTTTTCTAAAAGTTCGCCGCAAGGCTTTCCTTGCAGGAACAACCTGTGCCGTAGGCACAGGTTGTTCCTGCAATCCTCGAAAAGTCCCGCAAGGTACTGGTTCGATAACAATGCCGTCAGGCATTGCGGCGTTCTGTCCAGCGGTCCAGTTCGTCCGGCGTGGCGAGCACATAGTGCTGCCCCCCCAGGTGATGCTGGACGCCCTTGCAGTAATCCACGCCCTGCTCCCGATAATCGTACCCCTGCGCCACCCGGCTCCTTTCCACCCGCGGGTTGGGGCGGGGGATGGCGCTCAAAAGGCTCTGGGTATAAGGATGCACCGGGTTTTCGAATATCTCCCCTTTGGTGCCCGTCTCCACCAGATGCCCGAGGTGCATGACGCCGATGCGGTCCGAGATATATTTGACCATGGACAGGTCGTGGGCAATAAAGAGATAGGTGGTGCCCGTCTCTTCCTGCAGGTCCTTCATCAGGTTGACCACCTGGGCCTGGATGGACACGTCCAGCGCGCTGATGCATTCGTCGGCGATCACAAGCTTCGGCCCCATGATGAGCGCCCGCGCGATTCCCACGCGCTGGCGCTGCCCGCCGCTGAACTGGTGGGGGTAGCGGTGGGCGTGCTCGGGGGCGAGGCCCACCTTTTGGAGCATAGCCGCCACCCTTTGCTCGCGTTCGGCCCGGGTTTTGTACAGATGATGGATATCCAGCCCCTGGGCGATGATCTCCCCCACCTTTTTGCGGGGGTTCAGGCAGGCCATGGGGTCCTGGAATATCATCTGCATCTCGGTGCGCAATCTCTCGGTGTCGGCGCGGTTCATTTTTCCGGAGATATCCATCCCGTCGAACTCGATATGGCCGGCGGTGGGCTTATACAGCCGGATCAGGCTGCGGCCGATGGTGCTCTTGCCGCTGCCGCTTTCGCCCACCAGCCCATACGTCTCGCCGGGATAGATCACGAAATCCACGCCGTCCACCGCGCGCACCGTGAACTGCCTGCTCATCACAAAATGCTGTTTCAGGCCCTGCACCTTCAGAATGGGTTCACCGTTTTGCACTTTCCCCGCCCCCTTTCATCGCTCTCTGGATGCGTTCCTCCAGTTCGGGCGGCATCCCGACATGGGGCGCCCGCTCATCCAGCAGCCAGGTGGCGGCGTAATGGGTATCGCTCACCCGGAACATGGGCGGCTCCGCCCGCCGGTCGATCTTGAGCGCAAACTGGTTGCGGGGGGCAAAAGCGTCGCCCGTCACCGCGTGGAGGAGATTGGGCGGGGAGCCGGGGATGGTGTACAGCCGCCCGTCGGCGGTATCGAGATCCGGCATGGCGCTCAACAGGCCCCAGGTGTACGGATGCCTGGGATCGTAGAAAATCTCCTCGACCGTGCCTTTCTCAACGATTCGCCCCGCATACATGACGTCGATATAATCCGCGATCTTGGCGACCACCCCGAGATCGTGGGTGATGTAGATCACGCTGATGCCCCGTTCCTTCTGCACGCGCTGGATCAGCTCCACGATCTTGGCCTGGATGGTCACGTCAAGGGCCGTGGTGGGTTCGTCGCAGATGAGCAGATCCGGGTCGCAGGCCAGGGCGATGGCGATCACCACGCGCTGGCGCATGCCGCCGGAAAGCTGGTGGGGGTAGTTCTTCATGCGCCGTTCCGGTTCCGGGATGCCTACCTCCTCCAGCAGCCGCACCGCCTTCTGCCAGGCCTCCGCCTTGGCGGCCCGGTGGTGCCAGAGCATGCCCTCGATGATCTGCTTGCCGATGGGCATGGTGGGGTCGAGGCTGGTCATCGGGTCCTGGAAAATCATGGCGATGCGCTTGCCGTTGATGTGGCGGCGCAGCTCCTGCTTGGTCATCTTCAGAATGTCCACGGTTTTGGGGGCGCCGTCGTCCTGGCGGTAGGTATAGCGGATGGTGCCCGCGTCCACCTTGCCGTTTTTGGCGAGGATGCCCATGGCCGCCTTCATCGTAACGGATTTGCCGCTGCCGCTTTCGCCCACGATCGCCAGCGTCTCGCCGCGGTACAGGTCGATGTCCACCCCGCGGATGGCGTGCACGGGGCCGGCCGCCGTATCGAACGTAATGGAGAGGCCGCGGATTTCCATCACTTTTTCTCTGATCTTCTCTTCCATACGCGGCCTCACATTTCCTTGAACTTGGGATCGAAGGCTTCCCGCAGGCCGTCCGCCAGAATATTGAAGCAGAGCATCAGGAGCGCCAGCACCACGAGCGGCGGCACGATCTGGTAGGAATGGGTCGTGAAGCTGTTGAACGCGTCGTTGATGAGCGAGCCCAGGCTGCATTGCGGCACCGGGATGCCCAGGCCCACGAAGCTCAGGAACGCCTCGGTAAAGATGGCGGTGGGGATGCTGAACATCAGCTGGGTAATAATCTGCCCGATGATGTTGGGCAGGATCTCTTTAAAAATAATAGCGAAGCTGCCGGCGCCCAGCGTATGGCTCGCGAGCACGAATTCCTGCTCCTTGAGCTTGAGCATTTCCGCCCGGGCGATGCGGCTCATGCTGATCCAGTCGGTAATGACCAGCGCCAGCACGATGGTGAGAAAGCCCGGCTTCAGGACGAGCAGGAGCAGGGTCACGATCACGAGCCGGGGGATGCTGTTGTTGATTTCGGCGAAGCGCTGCATGACGTTGTCCACCCAGCCGCCGAAGTAGCCGCTGACCAAGCCGTAGGACATGCCCAGCGTCATATTGATGAAGGCGCTGACCACGGCGATCCCCAGCGACACGCGGGCGCCCTCCCACACGCGGGTCCAGATGTCGCGGCCCAGGGTGTCGCTGCCGAACCAATAGTACACGTCGGTGAGATTTTTATCCCGATAGCCGTTCACGATTTTGTCGCCGGAGGTGGTATGAAGGGACTCGTCCCCATTGAATACGCCGACGTTCTCCAGCCCCGGCACCCGGGGAGCCAGGTTCTTCTGGGACAGGGCCTGCTCGGAATAGCTGCGCCCGCTCATGGCAGGGCCGATCACGGCGAGCAGGACGATGATCAGGATCACCACGAGCGAAACGACCGCCCCTTTGTTGGAAAAAAAGCGATGGGAAACGTCCTTCCAGTACGTGCCGCTGGAAAAGCCGGAATCGATCTGCGCCTCCGGCTCGCCGCCGATCAGTTCGAAATCGTCCGGCAAAAATTCGAAGCCGTCGGGCATGGCGGTTTTACTGGATTCCATGCGCGTTCACCGCCTTTCGGGGTTTGATGCCCAGCACCCGCGCCCAGCGCGCCGCAAAGCCAAGGTGGCCGGAGCCGCCCCTCTCGCCGCCGTCCTTGGAAAGGCGGATACGGGGATCGATGATGCCGTAGAGGATATCCACCACCAGCATGATGCCGATGTACATGGCGCTGTAAATAAAGCTCAGCGCGATGACGACGTTATAGTCGTTGGACTGGATGGCCGTTACCAGAAGGCTGCCCACGCCCGGGATGGAAAAGATCTTTTCCACCACCAGGCTCCCCGTCATCAGGTCCACGATCAGCGGCGCCAGCACCGTGATGATGGGGATCAGGGCGTTCCTGAGCGCGTGGCGCATGATGAGCGGCGCTCCGCTGATGCCCTTGCTTTCCGCGAGAAGCATGTACTCGCTGCCCAGGACCTCCAGCATCTCGTTGCGCGTGAACCGGGCAATGGAGGCCATGGTGAACATACACAGGGCAATGCCGGGCATAATGCTGGATACGAAGGGATTCTTCATGCTATACAGCATCGGCAGCCACGAGAGCTTGAAGCCCAGGGTATAGCTGAGCCCCAGCGCAAAGACATAGCTTGGGATCGAAACGCCCAAGACCGATATGATGGTACAGACGCTGTCGATGACGGTTCTGTGGTTGAGCGCCGCGACGATCCCCAGGATCAGCCCCACCAGGGCGCCGAAGCCTACGGCCATGCCGCCGATGTTGAGGCTCACCGGCAAGCGCGACTGTACGAGCTGGCTGATCGGCGTATTTTTGCTGATGTTGTAGCTCACACCGAAATCCCCCTTGGCGAGGTTCAGCACATACCGGCCGAACTGCACGTACAGCGGCCGGTCCAGCCCGTATTTGGCATTGAGCGCGGCGCGCTGCTCGGGCTTGAGCTTCTCGTCGTTGAACGGTGAGCCGGGCATCAGCCGCAGCAGCGCGAACAGCACCAGGGTAATGACCAATAGGGTGAATACCGAGATGAGCACCCGTTTTATTACATAGTTTTTCACTGTGTGTTCCCTCTTTCCGTTTTCAGCGAAAAAGCGCAGCGGCCTTGAGAGGTATCAAAGCCGCTGCGCGGACAGCGCCCGGGACGGAAGGCCTACGCCGTCACTGCTTTACCGCATTCTTGAACACGCGGTTGAGCGCAACGGGGTGGAACTCGATGCCGGTCACGCTGGCCTTGATCATGTTGGCGTCGGCCTTGGTGTACAGGGGCACGATCACGGCCTGGTCCATCACGATCTTTTCCGCGTCGTACATGGCCTTCCAGCGGGCGGAAGCGTCGTTGATGTAAGCGCCGGTTGTGCAGTCGGCAATGATCTTGTCATAGTCCGCGCTGCTCCAGAGGCCGTAGTTGTTGCTGTTGCCGGTCACCCACATGCCGAGATAGGTCATGGGATCGGCGTAGTCCGGGCCCCAGCGGGTGAGGCAGGCTTCATAATTGCCGTTCTGGATGTCCTCCACGCGCTGCTTCTTCGGCTCGACCTTGAGGTTGAGGGTGACGCCGGGCAGCGTCTTCTCGATCTGCTCCTTCAGGACGGCGGCCACGTTCTGGGTCTCGGTCTGGTCCTCGAGAAGGAACTCGAAAGTGAAGCTGTCCTTGCCCAGCTCCTGCTGGGCCTTCTCATAATACTGGGCGGCCTTGCTCGGATCGTCGGCGCAGACGTCGCTGAACTTGGTCTGGTCGGCGCTGAAATCGCTGCCGTCGGGGCCGGCCGCGAACTGCGGGGGCACGGCGGTATAGGTGGCGACCGAGCCGTCCTTCACGACGTCCGTCACGATGGCGGCGCGGTTCACCGCGTTCGCAATGGCGAGGCGCATGTTGACGTTATCGAGCGCGGGAACGTCATGGCCGTTCAGGGTGATGTACCACAGATAGCCGGCGCCGACCACGTTCAGCTCGGGATCGCCCGAAACCTGGTCGACCTGGTCGCCGCTGAGCTTGACGATGTCAAGATCGTTGTTCTGGTAGCTCATGAACGCCTGCTGGCTGTCCTTTACCACCTGGTACTGGAGGCCGTCCAGCTTGACGCTTGCCGCATTGTAGTAATCCGGGTTCTTCACCAGGCTGAAGGACAGGGCCGCGGGCTCGTAGCTGTCGAGCTTGAAAGCGCCGTTGCTGAGCACGGTCTCGGGGCTGGTGCCGAAGGTGCCGGCGGGCAGGCCCTCATAGAACGCGCGGTTGACCGGGTAGAACGTGGGGAAGTACATGAGGCTCGCGAAGTACGAGACCGGCACGTTGAGCTCCACCTGGAAGGTCTTCTCGTCGACGGCCTTCACGCCCAGATCGGTAACGGGCTTGGTGCCGGCAATGACGTCGGCCGCGTTCTTGATCTGACCGATATCGCTGAGCATGTAGGAATACTCCGAAGCGGTGGCGGGATCCGCGGCGCGCTGCCAGCCGAACACGAAATCGTCGGCGGTGACGGGTTCGCCGTTGCTCCACTTGGCGTCGTCACGCAGGTGGAAGGTGTAGGTGAGGCCGTCCTCGCTGACATCGACGCTCTGGGCAACGGCGGGCACGGACTTGCCGCTCGCGTCCATCTGCATCAGGCCGTCCGTATAATCGGCGATGACCTCAAAGCTGGTCCCGTCGGTGGCGACCTGCGGATCGAGGCTCGCCACCTCCACCTCAACCATGACGTTGAGCGTTTTGCCGCCAGCAGCGGCGGTCGGGGTCGCTTCGGCCGGGGTCGCTTCGGCGGCGGCGCTGCCGGCGGGCGTCGGCACGGCGGCCGGAGTACCGCTGCATGCAACCATGCCCAAGGCCAGCAAGCAGGCCAGAACGGCGATTGCGATTGACTTAGCCGGTTTCATCTTCATTGTCTCCTCCTCTTCCTCATTTGGGACGATCAAACGTCCTTCAAATAAAAAAACGCTCGTCTTTTAGACGAAATAAAAGACGAGCGCCCTTGCTCGTTGTTACTATACTGTATACATGTATTTTTGTCAAGGCTGCGTAAGATTTTTTCCAGACATAATAAACCGTCCCGCCAGCGGATATGCCAGCATCTGGCGTCCCATTCCGCTTGCGTGACAGCCGTTTACAGATAAACGCGCGAACGCCGAATACGTTTTATACCAAATATTTGGGGTGCGTATGGTCACAAGGACGGAGGCGTTCAGAAAGCCGCTCCGCGGCCCCTTATTCCCGCAGGCAATCCTTCGGGCAGACCGAAACGCAGAGGCCGCAGTTCCGGCACAGGGCTTCGTCCACGCGCATGCGTTTTTCCCCATCCGGCGCGTCCAGCGCGCGCGCGCGGTACGGGCATACCGCAACGCAGCGCCCGCACGCGATGCAGCGGCTTTCGTCATACCCCATGCGGAACTCCCGCGCGGTATGCAAGAGGCGCGGCGTCAGCCCGCAGATATCCCCGAGCCCCTGATAGCCGCGGCTTTCAAGGTACGCCTCGATTCCCTTACGGAGCCTGCCGAGCACGTCCGTCCCCAGCAGCATGGGCGCCGAGCACACGCCCAGCGCGTTCGCGCCGGCCATGGAAAACTCGATGCAATCCTCCCAGGACATGATGCCGCCCAAGCCGAGGATAGGGCAATCGAACTCCTGGCGGAGCTGCAGGATCCTGTGCAGGATCAGCGGCTTGACCGCCGCGCCCGACAGCCAGCCCCGGCCGTCCTCCGCGCCCATGACGGGCCGGCCCGTCATGATATCGATCGCCACGGCGGGGCCCACGGAATCGCAGGCGGTGAAGCCGTCGCACCCCGCAGCCCTGCACCGGCGGGCCGTACCCATGAAATCCCCGAAGTTCGCGGAGAGCTTCGCGAGCATGGGAACATCGCAGAACGGACGGAACGCCGCCGCCATCGGCGCAAGAGCGGCTTCGTCGTAAGAAACGAGCTCGATCACGCCGGCCCCGGCGCGGACCAGGGCGGGGATCCATTCCGGCTGTCCGAGCACCGACGCGCCCACGCTTGCGATCACGGTGGCGCCCGCGCGTTTCGCCGCCGGAATCTCCTGTTCAATCCATTGTTCCGGCGGGAAATCCGACCATTTTTCGCAGTTGAGGAGCGAGCGAGCCCCCAGGACGGCGATGTGCGGGGACGGATTTTCTGCTGCGGTCAGGTTGATGGTCTTGGTCGTCACCGCGCCCGCGCCGGCCCGGTGCAGGCGGATCATCCCCTCCGCGCCGTAGCAGAGCGGCCCCGAGCCGGCAATCAGCGGGGATTGCATTTCGATCCCCAAAAAACGGTATTCCATACGGCCTCCTTTCCCCGCCAAACCGGGCGGCGCCGAATGCGGCAAAGCCCGGGTCCGGGACGGCGGGGGCCGCGCCTGCGATCAGGATGCCGATCATGCCCGCCGGGGCCCCTTCCGGATTTAGATGAGAAACCTCCCCGTTTCCAGGGCGGTTCAGCTTTCGAAATTGTTTTCCATGATCCGTTTCATCGCGCGCAGCGCTTCTTCCTCATTTTCGCCGCTGCAGCTCACGGAAACGACATCCCCGCAGGAGATGTCCAGCGTGAGGATCTCCACCAGGCTTTTGGCGTTGCCCGTCCGTTCGCCCTTGACGATGCGGATATCCGCCTTATACCGCTTGGCTTCCTTCATGACGTTGGCCGCGGGCCTCGCGTGGAGCCCGCTGGCGTTTGTAATTTTAACGTTGCATTGCATCATAGTGCTGCGCGCTGACCCTTCCTGATTTTCCTGGCGGAGCGTCGTCGGATCGTCTTTGAAAGGACGAGTTCTTTGGAAACGGGGCCGCCCGCCCTGAAAGGCGCTTAAAAAACGGCTCCCGCGGGGAGAGCGGAAAAAGGGGGAAAGGCCGCCGTCCGCGCCGCTTCGGCGCGGGCGGCGGCCGATAAGGGGGGGCACTTTTCTTTCGGCCTAGAGGATATTGAGAAGGCCCAGCACGAAGCCTGCCACGGTGATCACGAGCATGACCACGAGCGAGTTGTATTTGCCATTCTTCAGCACCGCGTATACGCCCAGCGTGACCGCGAGCGGCAGGAGGTTGGGCAGGATCGCGTCGAAGAGCTGCGTCTGCAGGTCAAACTGGGATTGGCCGACCGCAAACGCGACCTTGGTGGTGCAGGTGACGTACGCCGAGATGAGGCCGCCCATAACGGTGCAGCCCAGGATGCTTGCGGCGCCGATCAGGCGCTTCATCCGGCCGCCCGAGAGGAGCGTGGTAACGGCGTCGGTGCCGAGGCGGTAGCCCGCCATCCAGCAGTTGTAGGAGATCAGCATCAGCACGATGGGAAGGCCGATGAGCACAATGAGGGAACCCAGTATGTTGCCGTCCTTGGCGAGGCTGATGCCCAAAGCGACGATCAGCGGGATCAGGATGCCCTGGTCGATGGTGTCGCCGATGCCGGCAAGGGGGCCCATGAGGCCGGTTTTGACGGCGTTGATGGATTCATCCGTGATCTCGGCGCCGTTGGCGCGCTTTTCTTCCATCGCGATGACCGCGCCGTGGATGAGCGTGCCCACGTTGGGGTTGGTATTGAAGAATACCAGGTGCCGCTGCAGGCCCTTTATGAGATCATCCTTGGATTTATAGAGCTTCTCCAGGATGGGGGCCATCGCCATGGCGAACGAGGTGCCCTGCATGCGCTCGTAGTTGTAGTTGGCGTGCGAGAAAAACTGCCACAGCCAGTAAGACCTGCGCACGTCCTTCTTGGTCAGCTTCAACTCCGTTTCGGGGGCGGCGGCGACATTCAACACGACTTCACTCGACATCGAGGCTCTCCTCCTTTTCTTCCTTGGTGTAGTAGAGGTAAATCAGCGCGAATACGAGGCCGAACAGGCTGACGCCGATGATGCTGATCTTAAAGTAAGCCACAAGCAGGAAGCCCACGAGCAGGAACGGCATAGTCTCTTTCTTAAGGATAGCCCTGAGGTTGAGGCCGATGCCCAGCGCGGGGAGCAGGCCGCCCACGACTTCCAGCCCGTGCAGAACGCCGCTTCCCTGGATGGAGTTGAGGAAGGAGGATACGAGCGTGCTGCCGAAGTAGCCGGCGGTGAACACCAGCGCCATCTTGAAGACGAACAGCATCACCTGAGCGGGCAGCCAGTTCATGAGCATCACGCCCTTGACGTTGCCCTTAGCGGCGAAGCTGTCCGCCCAGTGGGCGAAGAAGGAGCAAAGGCTCATCCTGCCGAACCAGACCACCGTGCCCAGGATTCCGAGCGGCACGGCCAGCGCCAGCGCCGCCTCTACGGGCACGTTCGCGGAAAGCGCGAACGCGGTGCCCAGGTACCCGGCAAGCGCCATATCCGAGGGCATCGAGCCGCCCACGTTCAGGTGGCCCAGATAGATCAGGTTGATCGTCGCGCCGATAATCGCGCCCTGCACGGGATTTCCCATCACGAGGCCGACCAGCAAGCCCGCCACAACGGGCCGCTGCAGCACGTAATACCCTTCACCGAAGAAGAACGGCGCGTCAGAAAAATAATACAGGAACGCAACCAACAGAGCCTGCCACCATTCCATAAAAACAACCCCTCTCTTTCGTTTTGTCTTTCTTCTTTGCGGTCACAGCTTCACCTTGTCCAGCTCGATGGCCTTGCCGTCGGGAACGATCTGGAAAAACACGCGGACATTGTGCGCTGCGATCTTCTGGAGCGTTTCCAGCTCCTGCGGCGTAATTTGGATATTCCTGAGCACGACCCTCCTTCCCGGCAGATATCCCATCCCCCCTACGTTGAGCTCCGCCATCGCGACGCCCCTTTCGATCAGGCCGAGCATGGTTTCGGGCGTCTTGGTGAGCACCATCGTCTTTTTGTCGGGCGGGTCGGCCCTGATCGCCTCCGCCGCGTCTTCCAGCCGGAAGATTTTAACCTCATACCCCTTGGGCACCGACATCTGCATGACCCTGCACATAAACGGATCGGCCGCGCAGCCGTCGTCCACGACAAAGATGCGTCCGGTGTCGTAAATCTTGGTCCAGCCGGTCATGACCTGTCCGTGCACCAGCCTGTCGTCGATTCTGTAAAAATTGACGCTCATGCCTCATTCCTCGCCTTCCGTATTATTCCGGGCAACGATCTCATCGGAGCTGATAATGGATTGCCTGCCGATCTTTTTCCCCATCTTGATGGCCTGCTTCACGGAAACCTCGTCGCGGGCGCCGAGGATTTCCAGCACCAGCGGCAGGTTGCAGCCCGAGATGCAGCTTACCCCCTTTTTGAGCACCATCAACAGGGCCGCGTTGGAAGGGGTGCCGTTGGAAAGATCCGAGAGGATCAGCACATTCTGGGGCGAAGCGCAGGCGTCGATGGCCCTTTCGAGCTTGGATGCGAAATACTCCGACGTTTCGCCTGGGTACAGCCCCAACACGGTAAGGTTCTTCTGCTCGCCCATGATAAACTCCGCCGCCTCGCGGATGCCCGCCGCGAAAGAGCCGTGGCTGATCAGGATAATATCAATCAATCGATTCCCGCCTTTCTTTCTGAGAATAGAAAAGAGTGCGCCGGGTCATTTAAAAAGATCGATCAGCACACGGTACGTCCTGGGACTGAGCGCCTGTTCGAACGCTTCCTGGCATTGAGACAGCGGGTACGCCCCGGACAGGAAGGGCGCCACGTCCACCAGCCGGTAGCCCAGCATCCGCGACGCCGTCCAGAACGCCTTGACGGTGGGGCTGTAGGAGCCGGTGATCACCTTTTCGGAATAGTGGATCTTGTTGGGGTTCACGCAGATATCCCCGGCGGGATGGAAGGAGCCGTAGTAGACCATCCGCCCCTTCTTGCCGAGCGCGTCCAGATACGTCTGCGCAAGCGGCAGCGCGTTCACGGTGTAGAAGACCGCGTGCGCGCCGCGCCCCTCCGTGAGCTCCAGGATCTTTTCGACGGGATCGGTCTCCAGGGGGTTCAGGACGACGTTCGCGCCCATTTTTTCGGCGAGCGCGCGCCGTTCGCCGTCGATCTCCACAAGAATCGTGCGCGCTCCCCGGAGCTTGCACAGCAGGTTGTGGAGCTGCCCCATGATGCCCCCGCCCACGATCACCACGTCCTCGCTGAAAGCGACATCCGCCTGCTCCATGCTGTGCAGGCAGCACGCGAGGGGCTCGGTGAAGGCGGCCAGGTTCAGATCGGGCTCCGCGCCGGGGATGGGGAACACCCGGTTCGAGGCGATCGCGATGTACTGCGCCATGCCGCCCGAGCCGGGGATGCCGTCGTAAAAGCGCTTCTTGGCCTTGCCGGTGCACTCGTTGTCGTACCCGCGGCGGCAGTATTCGCACTCGCCGCAGCTGTCGTAGGTCTTTACGGCAACGGGCTGGCCCACGCGAAGGTTCGTGATCGTGCCCTCGCCGACGGCGGCCACCGTCCCCGAAAGCTCGTGCCCCGGCACGAACGGCGGCGTCACGTCCCCGCCCGTAAAGATGCGCTGCTCCCAGGTACAGATCATGCACTTCTCGATTTTTACAAGCACTTCCCCCTCGGCGGGGACGGGCGTCGTGAATTCCCGCACCTCGGCAACGCGCGGCGCCGTCACCACGACCGCCTTCATTTTTTCAGGAATCATAGCCATATCCTTTCGCACCCGCCTTACAGGGAAAGCGAGGACGCCTTCGCCCCCCTGTGCACCAGCTCCGCCAGCGCGCGGGTCACGCGCTCGGGGTCCTCGTGCTTCCAGACGTTGCGGCCGATGGCCACGCCCGCCGCGCCCACCGAAAGCGCCTTCTCGATGCAATCGAACAGCGAGGCGAGATCGCCCGACTTTTCGCCGCCCAGCACGATCACGGGCGCGAAGGAAGCGTCGATAACGCGCCGGAACTCCTCCGGCTTGCCGGCGTAGGCCGTCTTGATGACGGAAGCGCCCAGTTCGCAGCCGTAGCGCGCGGCGAGCAGCAGATTGTCCACTGTGTTGGGGACGGCGTCGGAGAAACCGCCGGGCAGGGTCTCCGCCACCACCGGCACGCCCCAGGCGTCGCCCTCCGCGCAGAGCTCCGCAAGATGCTGCAGGTTTTCGTGCTCGTAAGGGGCCCCGGGGAAGCCCATGCAGGCCACGGCGTCCGCTCCCAGCCGCAGCGCGTCCTCGATCGTATATAGGGATGACGGGCATTCATTGGCGGAAGACAGGCAGGAGCCGCCGCCGTCCATGCGCAGGATCAGGCCCACGCCCTTCAATTCCTCCGCATATTTGCGGGCGATCCCGTAGGAAGTGAGGATTGCGTCCGCGCCGCCCCTCACCGCGGCCCTGAGCACCGCGCCGGTATCGTCCAGCGCGGGGTTGACCGGCAGCCCCAGCCCGTGATCGACCGCGACCACAACGGTCTTTCCGTCCGCCCCAAAAATGCGGGCAAGTCTCCTCATAGCAAAACCCTCCTGTTCCTGTTCCGGGCGGAATTTCGTTGGAAGCCCGGATATTGGCAAAGAAAAAGACGCCATGTGTGCGTTTTGCATCATCATAGCGCCATTGCTGCCGGACGTCTTCCCTGTTGTTTCAACCATTATAGCCGCTCCCGCGGACGGAGGCCATATCATCGAACTACAAATATGATCCTTCGTTTTTGTGATCCTATCACAATCCGCGTAGATACAGGCTATTGTAAGAAGACGGCGGCGGGGATGCGGGCGCATGACAGATACGTGCGATTCGGCACGGAATAACCCGGGAATAAAAAAGTATAAAGCTTTCTGGTACGGATATCTTTCGTTTTTTACTCGCTTGCAGTATAATTATATAAATACATTCGGCAATATACTATTAGTGTTATATCACAAAATTATCGGACCATTTTTGTGATATAGTCATAATCCGCCGCGGTCCGTCCGCCCGTCCTCCCCGGATGTGGCGCAAAAACCGGCCGCGCAAGGGAGGTGCTTTCCCTTTGCAGGAGGAAGAATACTTTACCTGTAAGAACCTGATGCAGCTCAACGCGATGTCGGGCTCGCTGCTGCTTGCCGGCAAGGACAGGCTCAACGATAAGGTAACGCGCGCCAACGTCATCGAGATGGCGGACGTCGCGAACTGGGCGCAGCCCGGCGAGGTGGTCCTAAGCTCCGGGTACGTGTTCCGGGACAACGACGCGGCGCTCATAGGCGCGGTGGAGGCGCTGCACGAGAAGGGCGTCGCCGCCCTGTGCATCAAGCCCCGGCACTTTTTTCACCATATTTCCGAAAACGTGGTCGGCCGGGCCAAAGAGCTCGGCTTTATACTCATCGAGCTGCCCATGGAGGCGATCTTCGCCAACATCGTCCACGAGTTCACCGAGGAGCTGCTCCAGAAAGAAACGCTCTCCATCCGCCGGGCGCAGGACCAGACGGAGGTGCTGCTGGATATCCTTTTCAAGGAGGGCAGCATGGAGGAGCGCCTGGGCGCGATCGAGGAAGTGATCGGCAACCCGTTCCTCATCTTCGACAGCGACAACGAGCTTTTGATCAGCAAAAACACCCGGGGGATCCTCGAAAAGAACATCCCGGACGATTTTCTGCGCCAGCTTTACCACGATTCCTCCCCGCAGGGCGGGCTCTGCGTGGAGATCGAGGGCGGCCGCCACAACGTCATCACCTACCAGGTGGAGATCTCGGGGGACGAGTTCATCCGCATCATCCTGCTCGAGTACAACGGTCCCTTTCGCGAAACGGACCTCCTCGCCGTCAGGCGCATCAGCCGCATCCTCGCGCTGGAAATGAAGAACTCCATGACCTACAAGAAAAGCCTGCGCAAATACAAGGACAAATTCGTGCGGGACTGGCTGTTCAACAATTTCGACAGCGAGATCGACATCGTGATCGCCGCCCAGACCTACGGGTACCAGCTCGGCGCGGGCGGGCAGTACCGCGTATGCGTCATCAACATCAACAACAAGCAGAAGGACGCCGCGTTTTTGGAGCGCGACGTCAGCGTGATCCACTCCATCATCAAAAATCTCGATTCCAACATCGCTTTTACCATCCACAACGGCAAGCTCATCCTGGTGTTTGAAAGCGGCCCGGAGGACGAGACGGCGGGCTTCCCGCGCCTTTCCTATCTCATCGACCGGATCAAGTACGTGCTCGAAAAGGGGGATATGAGCTTCTGCATCAGCCGCCCGGCCGGCGTGCAGGAGGTGCCCGCGGCATATCTGCAGGCCAAGAAGATCAGCGAGATCAGCGAGCGCTGCGGCATCACCGCCCCGTTCATACAGGACGGGCAATTGGGCATTCTTTCCCTTCTGTCGCTGCTGCCCGAGGAAGACGCCGTCCAGTACCGGGATAAATTCCTGGACCCCCTCAAAAAACACGACGAAGCGTACCACAGCAACCTGCTCGAGACGCTGCGGGTCTACCTGGATACCCGGTGCAACGCGAAGGCGGCGGCCGAAAAGATGTACATTCATTATAATACCATCGCCTACCGGCTGGAAAAGATCCGGAGCCTTCTCGGCGTGGATATCGACGACGCCGAGACGCGGCTGGAGCTGCAGATCGCGTTCAAGCTGATGCTGATCCACCACTGAAAACCGGCGGCGTATGGCGTATTTTGAGGGCAAGGAGAACCGTATGGCGACGATCCTTAGCGGAGGGTATGTTTTAAGGCCGGAGGGCCTGGCCGAGGATTGGGGCGTGCGCGTCGAGGACGGCCGCATCGCGCTTGTCGCGCCGGGCGGCGCGCTCCCGGCGGCGGAAGGGGACGCCGTAGTGGATACGGCGGGCCATATCGTCGCGCCGGGGTTTGTCAACGGCCATACGCACATGTACGGCGTGCTGTCCCACGGCATCACGGCGGAGGCGCCGGTGACGGAGTTCGGGAGCTTTCTGGAGGACTTCTGGTGGCCGTATGTGGAAAACCGCGTGGACCGGGAACTCGCCCGCCTGACGGCGGAATGGGCGTGCGCGGAAATGATCGATTCGGGCGTCACCGGCTTTATGGACGTACTGGAAGCGCCCTTCTCGCTGCCCGGCGCGCTCGAGGCCGAGGCGGAGGCGGTGGAGCGCTCGGGCCTTCGGGCGTGGCTGTCCTTTGAGGCGTGCGAGCGCGTAAGCGCCGAAAACGGGCAGGAAGGGCTCAGGGAAAACGCGGATTTCGTGCGGCGACATAATCGGCCGGGGAGCCTTGTGCGGGGCATGATGAGCGTGCACACGCTCTTTACCGGAAGCCCGGCGTATCTCAGGCAGGCGAAGGCGCTTGCGGACGAGTTGGGCTGCGGCATCCACATGCACCTGAGCGAGAGCGCGTTCGAGCCCGGCTGGGTGCGCGCGCGTTACGGCAAAACGCCGGCCGCGGTCTACGAGGAGCTGGGGTTCCTGGACGAGGGCGTGCTCGCTTCCCAATGCGTGCAGGTGACGCCGCCCGAGCTGGAGATTTTGAAAACGTGCAAGGTGCGCGCCGTGCATATGCCGCTCTCCAACTGCGAGGTGGGCGGAGGCATCGCGCCCGTGCCCGAAATGCTTGGCATGGGGATCCCCGTGGGCCTGGGCACCGACGGCTATATCAACAATTTCTTCGAGGTCATGCGCGCGGCGTTCCTCATCCACAAGGCGAACCTTTGCGACCCGCAGGCGATGCCCGCAAAAAGCGTGTACGAAATGGCGACCTCTTTGGGCGCGCGGGCGCTCGGCTGCCCCGGGGCCGGGCGGCTGGAGGCGGGCTGCGCGGCGGATCTTTGCGTAATCGCCGCCGATACGCCCACGCCCGTCAACCGCCGCAACGTGTACGATCAGCTCGTTCTGTTCCGCAACCCGCAGAACGTGCGGGACGTAATGGTGAACGGCAGATTCGTAAAGCGGAACGGGAAGCTGACCACCCTCGATCCCGCGGCCGTAAAGGCGGAGCTGAGGGACCGCGCCGCGCGGTTCTGGGCGGGGAAGTAAGGCGCGCCCAGGAACGGTCCGCCGCGTCTTGCTCCCTCGGGCCGTCCGCCGGTTTTTGATTTCACTGGGGAAGGAGGTATCCGCGTGAAGGTGGTGCATACGCCGGCCGATAAGATCGACGGCATGGGGAGCGTGCTGGGCCGCCCCATCTATACGGCGGACCTCGCGCCCAAGGACGCGCTGCGCGTGAAATTCCTGCGCAGCCCGCACGCCTACGCGCGCATCCTCGCCATCCGTACCGAGGCAGCGCTCTGTGTGGAGGGCGTCGCCTGCATCCTTACCTACAGGGACTGCAAGCCGATCCTGCATACCATCGCCGCCGAAGCGTACCCCGAAGGCTCCCCCTACGACCGCTATCTTCTGGGGGACATTGTCCGCTACGTGGGCGACCCCGTGGCGGTGGTGGCCGGGGAGACCGAGGAGGCCGCGGAGCGGGCGCTCAAGCTGATTCAGGTAGAATACGAGGTGCTTACGCCCATCCTCGATTTCGAGGAGGCGATGGATAACCCAACGGTGCTGCACGGGGACGTATTCACCAACCTCCCCATCGACAACGCGCCGGAACGCAACATCGCGGCCGCCTTCCCCTGGACGCGCGGGGACGTGGACGCACAGCTGCGAAGATCCGACGTTGTGGTGTCGGACACCTTCTATGTGCAGCCGCAGCTCCACGCCATGACGGAGACGCACCGCGCGTTCAGCTATTACGATGCGCGCGGCCAGCTTGTGATCGTTTCCTCCTGCCAGTCCCCCTTCCATGTGCAGCGGATCGTCGCAAAGGTGCTGGAGATCCCCCAGTACCGGATCCGCGTGATCCGCCCCAAGGTCGGAGGCGCGTTCGGCGGCAAGAACAGCACGTTCATAGAGCCCTTTGTCGCCTGGGTCACCAAGGTCACGGGCTGCCCGGCGCTTATGGTGTTCGACAGGCGCGAGAGCCTTACCTGCACCAACACCCGCCACGCCATGCGCATCCGGGTCACGATGGGCGCACAGAGGGACGGCCTCATCAACGCCATCCGGCTGGAGGTCCTCGCCGACACCGGCGCCTACGGCGAGCACGCGCTGGACGTGCTCGCCGTCGCCTGCAAGAATACCCTGCCCATGTATGCCAAGGTGCGGGCGGTAGATTACATGGGGATTCAGGTCTACACCAACCGCGTGCCCGGCGGGGCGTTCCGCGGGTTCGGCGGCGCGCAGAGCAATTTCGCCCTGGAGTGCACCGTCAGCGACCTGGCGCATACGCTGGGCGCCGACCCCATCGAGTTCCGCAAAAAGAACATCGTGCAGGCGGGCGAAAGCCATCCCTTCCTGGCCGGCGGCACGCCGGGGGCGGACGCCGTCGTCGCGTCCACGGCGCTGCTCCGGTGCATCGAAAAGGGCAAGGCACTCATCGGCTGGGATGAAAAGTATCCGCGCCGGGAGATCGACCGCGACCGGGTAAGGGGCGTCGGGATGTCCGTCGCCATGCACGGCTCGGCGATCGGCGGGATGGACGTGGTGGAAGCCGAGATCCGCCTCAACTACGACGGAGGGTATTCCCTCTACGTCGGCGCGTCGGATTTGGGTACGGGCGCCGAAACCGTGCTGTGCCAGATCGCCGCGGAGGTGCTTTCGGCGGATATGGCCCGCGTCAACGTCGTGGCCGCCGACACCGCCACCACCCCCTACGACAAGGGCGCGTACGCCTCGAGCTCCACCTACGCGACGGGCAACGCCGTTAAGGCGGCGGCGGAAAAGCTCAGGCGGGAGCTTATACGCGGCGCGGCGCTGGTTCTCGAAACCGGCGAGGACGTTTCCTTCGACGGGGCGCGTTTTTTCACCCCCTCCGGCCGCTCGCTCACGCTGGAGGAATACCTTGTGAAAGTCAACTACTGGAAGTACGCCCCCGCGTATTTCCGGGACCCCGCCGATATCCCGCAGCTGCACGCGTCGGCGCGCTACGGCGGGCGCACCAGCCCGCCGCCCTTCGTGGCCGGCTTCGTGGAGCTGGAGGTGGACCGCCGCACCGGGAAGGTGACGCTCCTGGACTACGCGGAGGTCGTGGACTGCGGCACCGTCATCAACCCCAAGCTGGCGCGCATCCAGGTGGAGGGCGGCCTCGTGCAGGGCATGGGCTACGCGCTCTTTGAGGAAGTGCGCTACGACGCCAAGGGGCGGCTCCTCAACGACAGCTACATGGAGTACGGGGTGCCGCGCAGGCTCGATATCCCCCGCATGCAGGTGGCGTTTGAGGAAAGCTACGAGCCGACCGGCCCCTTCGGCGCGAAATCGCTGGGCGAGGTGGTGTTCCACACGCCCGCTTCGGCCATCGAGGAGGCCATCTTTAACGGGGTGGGCGTGCGCCTCAAGAGCCTGCCCATGACGCCCGAAAAGATCCTCCGCGCGCTGCGGGAAAAGGAGGGCAACGCATGAAGCTTGCGGGCTACGCGCGCCCCTCCTCGCTTGCGGAGGCGTACGCGCTCTACCGGGATACCCCGGGAAGCGTGCTCCTGGGCGGGTGTACGCTCCTCAACCGCAGGGAAGGAACCGCCGCGCTCGGAATCGACCTGTGCGATCTGGGCATCGGCGGGGTCTACGAGCGGGACGGCGCGCTTTTCCTGGGCGCCATGGCTACGTTCTCGGACGCGGAGCACGCCTGCGCCCCTTACTGGAACGGCACGCTGCCCAAGGCCATACCGGCCCTGGGCGCGCCGCTCAAAAACATCATCACTCTCGGGGGGACGGTCGCGGGGCGGCTCGGCATGAGCGATCTGCTGACGGCCCTGTTGGCGCTGGACGCAAGGGTCCACCTGTTCGCGGGGGGTATACTGCCGCTGGAAACGTATCTGGCCGGCCCGCCGCTCCGGGACATCGTCACCGGGGTATCGGTACGGCCGGATATCCCGAAGGCTTCCTTTTTGGCGATGCGTAACGCCCGCGCGGGCCCGCCGCTGCTGCACGCGGCCGTCGCGGCGGGCGATTTTGGGTTGCGCGTGGCGATCGGCGCGCGGCCGGGCAGGGCGCGGCTCTGCCCGCGCGCCTCGGAATGCGCCGTGCGCGGGGGGTCGCCGCGGGAGGCGGCCCGCCTCGCCGCGGAGGAAACGCTCCTGGGGAACGACATGCACGCCACCGGCGAATACCGCCGGATGCTGTGCGAAACGCTGGTGGAGCGCGCGCTCCTGGAGGCGGGGTTATGAAGGAAGCGGAGCGGGAAACGGGGCGTATGAAGGTTTCCCTGTTCGTAAACGGCAAGGCCCGCGCGTTCGAGATCGCGCCCGGCGAAAGGCTCGCGCATACCCTGCGCGAAAACGGGTACGTCAGCGTCAAGACGGGCTGCGGGCAGGGCGCGTGCGGGCTGTGCGTCGTCTGGGCGGACGGGAAACCCGTCCCATCCTGCTCGGTGCCGACCGCGCGGATGGAAGGAAAGCAGATCACCACCCTGGAGGGGGTGGAGCGTGAGGCCGCGGAGTACGGCCGCCTGCTGGTCGGCGAAGGCGCGGACCAGTGCGGCTACTGCGCGCCGGGGCTCGTGATGCTGGTGCTCGCCATGAAGCGGGAGCTGCGGAACCCCACCGAGGAGGAGATCAAGGCGTACCTCAACGGGAACCTCTGCCGCTGCAGCGGCTATTACGGGCAGCTGCGCGCCGCCGCGAAGTATCTGCGGGGCGGGAACGCTTAAAACCGCTTTTTTGCAAAACAAATTTTGAATCGGGAGGATCGTATGCTTTCGGAGGAGCGCAGACAAGAGGTGATCGGGCTGTGCGGCAGCCTGGTGCGGCAGCAGAGCTATTCGGGCGGGGAGAAGGACGCCGCCGGGGAGCTGGAGCGTTTTTTCCGGCGCAAGGGCTTCGGCGAGGTATTCTACGACGGGTACGGCTGCGTGATCGGCGCCGTCCACGGCGGCAGGCCCGGCCCGCGCGTGCTGCTGGACGGGCATATCGACACCGTCCCCGTTACCGACGCCGAGAGCTGGGGCCACCCGCCCTTTGCGGCGGAGATCCGCGGCGGCCGGATGTACGGCCGCGGCACGTCGGATATGAAGGGGGCCGTCGCGGCCATGGCCTGCGCCGTTGCGAACTTCGCCGAGGATACCGGGGGCGATTTCCCCGGCTCGCTGTACCTCGCGGGCGTCGTGCACGAGGAATGCTTCGAGGGGGTGGCCGCGCGCTCGGTGAGCAGCCTTGTCAAACCGGATTACGTGATCATCGGCGAAGCGTCCGAGCTGAACCTCAAGATCGGCCAGCGCGGGCGTGCGGAGCTCAGGCTGGAAGCGTTCGGCAAGGCCGCGCACTCCGCCAACCCCGAAAAGGGCGTCAACGCCGTTTATACGCTCCTGCGCGCGGCGGAAGCGCTCCGGGCGCTCGCGCCCGCCGAGCATCCCGTGCTGGGCCGGGGGATACTGGAGCTGACGGACATCAAATCCTCCCCCTACCCCGGCGCGTCCGTCGTGCCTTCCTACTGCGCCGCTACCTATGACCGCCGTCTGCTGGTGGGGGAAACCAAAGAAAGCGTGCTCGCCCCCATCGAAAACGCGCTCAGGCTGCTATCCGACGGGGACCCGGCGTTTTCCGCCTCCGTTTCCGTGGCGCAGGGAAAGGAGCGCTGCTATACCGGCGCCGCCATCGAGGGGGAGCGCTTCTTCCCCGGCTGGCTGTTCGACGCGGACGCGCCCTTCGTGGGGGCTGCGTACCGGGCGCTAAAGGAGGCGGGCTTCTCCCCCGCCGTCACGCAGTACAACTTCTGCACCAACGGCAGCCACTACGCGGGCGAGGCGGGCATCCCCACGCTGGGGCTCGGCCCTTCCCGCGAGGACCTGGCGCACACGCGGGACGAGTATATCGAGCTTTCCCAGCTGACCGACGCGGTCTCCTGCTACGAGGCCGTGATCGGGGCGCTGCTGGCGCTATAGCGCGTCGACAAACCCCTCCGGGGTTCGTCGACGGAAAGCCGCCCAAATGCCTGAGGCATTTGGGCGGGATTTTCTCACAGCCGCCTAAATCACTGCGGCGATTTCCGAGCGGCGGCTGTGCAAGGAGTCCATTCTGACGCACATGTCGTCAGAATGGACGAATCTTACCGCGCTTCCTGAATTTTTTGGTTTCGGCGGGACGACGGTGCGTTCCGCCGCGTTTATTGATGCGGCCGATACGGCCTTTGGATTGGATGCCAGTCCGTTGTCTTCTTATGCTCCGATGCGCTCCAGCAGGCGCTCCACCGTCTGCGGGGGGCAGAGGTACGCGCCCACCGCCGGGCTGTTTTCCTCGTACAGCCCGTGGTGGTCGCTCCCGCCCGTCAGCAGGAGGCCGTATTGCGCCGCCAGGGTCCCTATCTTCTCTCGGTGGAGAGGGCCGTTGGCGTGATGATTCAGCTCCAGCCCCCCAAGCCCCGCTTCCACAAGGCCGGGAACGCAATGGAAGTTGTTCTGCTGGCCCGGATGCGCGAGGCACGCGACGCCGCCGGCGTCCCGCACGGCCCGGATGGCGTCCCGCGCGTCGATGTACGCGATATCGAAATCGCAGGGACCGCCGTTCTTGAACAGCCGCCGGTAGGCCGCCCCGCCGATGCTGTCCGCATAGCCCTTTTCCACCATCACGTGCATGATGTGCTGCTTGTAGATATGCCTGCCCGCCTTCTTCGCCACCTCGTCCGCCGTGATGTCGTACCCGAGCGCGCTTAGCGCCGCGATCTGCCTTAGGCTGTTTTCGTGCCGCCGCAGGAGCAGCGGCGCGCCCAGGCGCTCCACCGGCTCCGTATCCCTGAGCCCGTAGCCCAGGATGTGGGCGCGATTCCCGTGCGCGTAATCGAACGCGGAAAGCTCCACGCCGGGTATGAGCGCGACGCCGTACTCCGCCGAAAGCGCGCGCGCCTCGGCGAGGCCAGAGGCGGTGTCGTGCTCAGTCAGGGAAAGATGGGTAAGCCCGCAGGCGGCCGCGGCGGAAAAGACCGCGCGCATATCGTCGCTGCCGTCGGAAACCGTGCTGTGGATGTGCAGATCCGCCTTGATCATGGCCGCTCCCTTTCGCCTTATTGTCCCCCGTCCGCGCTTTCCAAACGGTATACCTCGTCGCATACGCCGTCCATGAACTCGAGATCGTGGAAAATACCCACCATGCTGGTGCCCTTGCCCTTCAACTGGAGCAGCAGGGATTTGACGAGCGCCTTCGTGCCGTTGTCGAGCGAGGCCGTGGGCTCGTCGAGCAGCAGCAGGCGCGGCTCCTTTACCATGGCGTGCGCCAGATTCAGCCGGAGCCGTTCGCCGCCCGAAAACGTATTGGGGTACAGGTCCCACAGCGCTTCGGGCAGACGGAAATAGGAGAGCATCTCCTCCGCCTTGCGGCCGCCGCCGTCGGGGAGACCGGCTTCCTCCACGGCGCGCTGCACATGCTCCCGCGCCGTGGTGCGCGGCATGGCGGAAAGAAACTGCGACACATAGCCGATCTCCCCGCGCCGCAGATGCAGCATCTGGCGGTCCGTCGCCGCCGCGAGATCGATGCGGCCGTACCGCGCCGAATCGTAATACACATGGCCCGCCGTGGGATCGTAGGTGCGGTAGATGCACCGGAGTATGGTGGATTTGCCCGAGCCCGAGCGCCCCACGATGCCCAGGAACCCGCCGTAGGGCAGCGAGAGCGAAATATCCCGGCAGCCCTCGATGCGCCGGCCCTGATGATGCAGGTAGAACTGCTTGGAAAGCGCCTTGATCTCCAGTATGTTCACAGCTTTGCCTCCCGGCGCGCGGCGGCGTACGCGTCCTGCGTCTCCCCGCGGCGGTAATCCAGGCGCAGCACACGCTGCCCGCCGATGTACGCACCCGTGATGACCGGGTATCCGTCCATCTCCCGGATGCAGATTAGGTCCGCCTTCTTGCCGGGCGCTATGGAGCCGTACGCCGCGCCGATGCCCATCGCGCGCGCCGGGTTGGCGCTCACGAGGTTTACGGCGCGGTGCAGCGGGAGGCCGTGCTTGTTGTGCAGGAGGAACACGGCGTGCAGCATGGCGGCGGGGTAATAATCCGAGCAGAGCACGTCGAGCATCCCCTCGCCGATCGCCTCGGCAACGGATATGTTGCCCGCATGGCTGCCGCCCAAGAGGACGTTGGGCGCGCCGCCCACCGTCAGCATCCCCAGGCGCTTGGCGTGCCGCGCCGCCTCCATCGTGACGGGGAACTCGCTGATTCCCACGCCCATGCTGTGGACGAGCTCCACCTTCTCCACGGTATCGTCGTCGTGGGAGCTTACGGGTATGCCGTACGAAAGGGCGAGCTCCACAAGCCCGCTCAGCTCCTCCAGCGTCGGCTTCTCCTTTTCGCGGTGCATGCGCAGCACCGCCTGCCATTCCTCCTCCGATATGGGCGCGTCCCGATAGCCCCCTATCTGCCTGCGGTAGATATCGAGATCCCGGTACTGGCCCTGGCCGGGCGTATGGTCCATGATGCTCAGCTCGTGCACCAGCCCGTCCTCGATCATCCCGCGCAGCAGGTCCATGCTGCCGACGTTGTCGATTTCGTACCGGGCGTGGAAACGGTGGCGGATGAGGTGGCTGCGGCCATGCAGGCGGCCGATCAGGGCGGCGAGCTGCGTCACGTTGGAGGCGGTGCGTACCTGCTTGACGCCGAACAGGCTGTCCCGGTAGAGCGAAAGCGAGTGGTACATGGTGGTGATGCCCTGGCTGAGGAGCTGCTTTTCGCCTTCCTTGATGGCCATTTCAAAATCCATCATGCAGGAGGGGCGCGGGGAAATGATCTGCTCGATCATGTCCGAATGGATGTCGATGAAGCCGGGCGAGATGTACTGCCCCTCCATGTCGTCCCATGCGCCCACGCTCAGCCCCGAAAGCCGCTCGCGGGGCACCAGCCCCGCGATGGCGTCGTCCTCCAGCAGCAGCGCGTGGCCGTATACAAGCCCCTCTTCGGTGATGATGATCCCGTTTGTCAATGCGGTGTACATGGTTTCCTCTTTCCTAAATAATGGAGTGGACAAGCTCCTGCGTGTAGGCGTGGCGCGGGTCGTCCAGCACGCGGTCGGTCAGCCCCTGCTCGATAATCCGCCCGTCGAGCATCACCACGGTGCGGTCGGCAAGCATGCGCACCACCGAAAGATCGTGGCTGACCAGCAGCATCGAAATGCCGAAGCGCTCCCGGATGCCGCGGATAAGATCGAGCACCCGCGCCTGCACCGAAAGATCCAGCCCCGTCGTCACTTCGTCCAGCAGCAGGATGGAAGGGTTGTTCGCGAGAGCCCGGCTGATCTGCACGCGCTGCTGCATGCCGCCCGAGAAATTCTTGGGCGGCTCCTTGCGCCGGGCGGGCTGGAGCTGCACGTGCGTAAGCAGCTCCTCCACGCGCGCGTTCATCATACCCACGTTGCGGCTGCCCGCGGCGATGAGCTTTTCCGCCACGTTTCCCGCCGAGGAGTACGTCATGCGCAGCCCCAGCATGGGGTTCTGATAGACCATGCCCAGGATGTGGTTGCGGATGTAGCGCTGCTGCTGGCGGCTGAGGGAAAAAACATCCTCGCAGCGTTCGGGCCCGTCGATGCGGCACGCGCCCGCCGTAGGCGCCTGATCGAAATACAGGCATTTCATCAGCGTGCTCTTGCCCGAGCCCGATTCGCCCACCACGCCCACGACCTCGCCGGGGTATACCTCGAGCGACACGTCGCGCAGCGCCCAGACGGTGCGGCAGACCGGGCAGCGGTTCTTTTCCAGCGGCCCGCCGCCGCGGCAGGAAGGGCACCCCTCCCCGTAGCGTACCGTAAGGCCACTGAGGGAAAGGACGGGCGTTTCTTCCGGCGCGCCCGCGTGCCGTATGGCCGCCTCGCTCATCGACCCGCCCTCCTTTTTGCGCAATAGCCGGTATCGCTGCATTGGTAGAAGCGCTCGCCGGTCCCGGCGTCGTAGATTTCATCGAGGTAGACGCCCTCTGCCCCGCACAGGCGGCAATGCCGGCCGCGGAAGTCCTCGGCGCGAAAGGGAATGTCGTCGAACGCGAGGGAGACCGCGTCGGTGTACGGCGGGATGGCGTAGATCTTCTTCTCCCGCCCCGCGCCGAAAAGCGTCAGATGCCGCGCCTGGTTGAGCTTGGGGTTGTCGTAGCGCGGGATGGGGCTGGGCAGCATCACATAGCGGCCCGCCGCCATCACGGGGTAATCCGCCCCCAGCGTGATCTCCCCGTAATGCACCAGGTCCTCGTAAAGATGCAGCCAGACGGGGCTGTAGTCGCTTTCGGCGTGCATGCGGCGCGTCACCTGCTCGCGCGGCTCCACCATGCGCAGCGGCTCGGGGAGCGGCACCTGGAGGACCAGAATCTGGTCGTTGCGCAAAGGCGTTTCGGGGATGCGGTGGCGGCTTTGGATCAGCGTCGCCGCCCCGGAATCCGTCGTTGTGGCGACGCCGGTGCACAGGCCCACGAATTTTTTGATGTTGACGGCGTTGACGCTTTCATCGCTGCCCTGGTCGATGACCTTGAGCACGTCGTCGGGACCGATGAGCGAAAGCGTGAGCTGGATGCCGCCCGTGCCCCAGCCCCGGCCGATGGGCAGCTCCCGCGAGGCGAAGGGCACCTGGTAGCCGGGTATGGCGACCGCCTTGAGGATGCACCTGCGGATCTCCCGCTTGGCCCCCTCGTCCAGAAACCCGAAATTGTAATTGCCGTCATACTCCGTCATGCGCGTCCTCCTTGCGCGTGCTCCGCACGCGGTCCAGCTTGCTCTGGAACGTTACGTAATGCGGCAGCTTCAGGTGCGAGATGAAGCCGCTCATCTCCAGGCTGTCGCCGTGATAAAGCACGAATTCCTCGTTCTGGGTGGGGCTGTCGCCCTCGGTTTCCAGGGATCTGTCGAGGATGGACATGGCGATCGCCTTGTTCTCGCTGCGGCCCATCACCGCGCCGTAGCCCACCGCGATGCCGAGCGCCTCCCCGCCGTCTTTTGCGGCTTCCTGCACGGGCACGAAGCTTTCCACTTCGGTAAGGAGCACCTCGCCCAGAAAGATCGTTTCCCCCGGGCACAGCGGATGCTCCATCGTGACCGGCGCGTAGCCGCACCGCAACTCGCCGACGGTGGGGTGCACCGCGCCGAAGCCGCGCAGGCTGCTGTAGGCGAGGCCGTTGACATAGCCGGTATCCGCGCGCGCGAGCGTCTGCAGCCGGGCGCTCCGGGGCGCCGGAAACGATATGGGCTGCTGCGTCACGTCAAAAGGCTCCGTTTCCTCGCTGGGCCGGGCGCTGATCAGCCCCTCGCGCTCCAGGAGCTCCGTCACGCGGGGGCAGCCCGCAAGCGGCTGCGCGCCTTCCCTTTTGCCGAGGTACGCCTCCCGCCACGCGGCGCGGGCATCCGCATCCTCCCGTGCAATGGAAAAATCGATGAGCCGGTGCGTGTAATCGTAGGTGGGCCCCAGCATCTGCCCGCCGGGGATATCCTTGAAGGCCGCAGAAATCCGCCGGATCAGCCGCATGGCGCGGCAGTCCAGCGGCAGCGCGGTATGGTTGCGCGGCAGCGTGGAGCGGTAGGCGCGCAGAAGGAACACCGCTTCCTCGATGCTCCCCTCGCACTGCTTGAGCGCGAGCGCGGCGAGCGTGGGCTCGTAGAGCCCCGCCTCCCCCATCACGCGGTCGACCAGGAGGCCGAGGCTGTCCCGCAGGGCGGCGACCGTCACGTCCTCGTTTCCCTTGCTCCGGTAATACCGCAAGAGCTCCAGCGAGGCCTCGATGGCCTCCCTGCCGCCGGTAACAGCTACATATGCCATGCGTTGCTCCTCACAATTGAACGGGCCTGACCAGGCGCGGGGCGGCCATCAGGCCGCCGCCGTCGGTCATGAACACCAGGTCGGCGCCGCAGGGATACTCCGCCCCCAGGCGTTCCCGCGCAAAAAGCCAGGCCGCGCCGTACGCGTCGAGCGGCGCGTCGATGCTGCCGTTGACGCCGGGCCCCCTAAGCTTCTGGCAGCCGGCGAGCGCCTCGACGCACACGATCACGGTGGCCCCCAGGTGCGGCTCCTCCAGCGTGCCGAGGCAAACGCGGGAAAGCAGCGCGTCCGGGTCGGCCTTCTCAAGAACAAACAGGAAGGCCGCGTCCTCCGGCCCCTGCTCCCGCGCGAAGGTGAACTGCGGTATCCATTCGGAAAGCTCCCCGCCGCCCAGCACAGAGAAGCCCGTGGTATTATCGAGTAGCGTGCAGGCGACGGCCAGGAAAGCGCCGTGGGGCGCGTGCAGGCGCGACGCGGCCTCGGCGACGCTCACCACCCGGCCGGGGTTGGCGAACGCGTCCAGCATCGCGCGGAATACCCGCTGCGTGTCGAACACCTCATGAAACTCATGCGCGCGCTGCATCCCCTACTGGCCCTCCATCGTGCGGAAGGATACCATCGTATCCCGGTGGGCGGCGGCTTCCTTTTGCAGCAGCGCGTCCTGTGCGCGTTCCATATCCAGAAGCGTCCTGGTGAGCCATTCGCACTCGGGCACGCCGGCGTTATAGGCCGCGTCGATCACCGCGATGGCCGCGGATTTTTCAAAATCATCCCCCATGCAGATGCCGAAGCCCTTGGCCCCCGCCATCTCCACCATCGTCTCGGAGGCCATCAGCTCCCCCAGGTAGAACGGCGTGCCCCGGACGGGATCGGCCATGGGCATCATGACCAGCGTCCGCATCGGATCGCGCAGGACCACGGCGGGGTACATCAGCTGCAGCCGCGCCGCGAGCGCCCGTACGTCCGCGCTGCCGGCGCGGGAAAGGATGCGGGTCAACCGTGATTTTTCCATATAAACATCCATTCCGCCGCTGACCGCGAGCGGCACAAATAGTAATGAAAAGTGGAGAGCAGATGCGCGGCCGGCATCTGCGTGTTACACTGGCCCTGAGGGAGAAGCACACTACAAAGCCCGGTAGGAGGAGTTGAATTGGCTTCTCACAGACAAAGTCAGTATATAAATCAGGTTACCGTCGCCAACCCCAAATGGGTTTCCGCCGTCAAGGGCAATAAGGACGACGTCAAGGATTCCAAATGGATCGGCGATCTGTTCCGGCTCGGTCTTGTTCCCGGCAGCTTCATCCCGGAAAAGCGGGTACGCATCCTGCGCGAATATACCCGTTACCGCTACAAGCTGGTTTCCTGCAAGTCCAGCGAAAAGAACCGCTTCCAGAACGCCTTCACCGTCTGCAACGTCGCCCTTGACTCTGTCGTTTCCGACATGTTCGGTAAGTCCGCTTCTTCCATTACGGATTACCTAGTTAACGGCGATTCCTTTGACCCGGAGTTTTGCGTTTCCCTGCTCCGGCGCTCTCTTAAAAAGAAAGCTGACGCGGTCATTCAATCCATCGAGGGCTTCCGGATGACCGAGGAGCAGAAAGCGCGCATCCGTTTCGTCAAAGAGCATTACATCTTCGTAGATAATCTGATCGTAAAGCTCGACCAAACCATCGCTTCTTTAGCGGCTCCATTTGAAAGTACCGTCTCCCTGCTTTGTACCATTCCTGGAGTTGACCGCAGCACCGCCGTCACGATCATCTCCGAAATTGGCACCGATATGGCCCAATTCTCTTCCTCCAAGCGCCTTTGCTCCTGGGCTGGTCTTACACCATCCAACAACCAATCCGCGGGTAAGAAGAAATCCGTCCGCATTTCAAGAGCCGGCGTCTATCTCAAACCCGCTCTCGTGCAAGCGGCTCACGCAGCCGTGAAATGCAAGGATCCGGCCTACTACCGCATTAAGTACGAGCGTATTGAAAAGCGCCGGGGAAAGAAGCGGGCCATAATCGCTATTGCAAGGATGATCCTTACCGCCGTCTTTCACATGCTCTCTACCGGCGAGGTGTTCAATCCTTCCGACCTCCTTCACGTCGACCTGCCCCAAGAGCTTCGGGATAAACAGCAGACCAAAGCCGTTCGGCAAGCCATCAAGCTGCTGCTCTCGCAGGGAATTCTCCTGCCCGAGAATATTGCTTTGCCCGCTTAAGCCGCCCTGTTCTACCACTGCTCATGGGCTTTTTTGTTGCGCCCAAAGTTCTTTCTATGGGTATTTCCCTGCGCATTGTTTCCTTTTCACGCTAATACCTCCGTAGGCGCCCTAATCGGGCAGGCGTCCGGCGCTTGGGCGCGCCGGACCGTCCCTATAGCGTAGCGCAGGATTGTCATCGGCGTATTCCCGATATGTAAAATCATGCGCACGTAAATTCCGGGCGGCGTAAGCCCTGCCGGCGGGACGCGGCGAAGCCCCGGGAGGAGCCTCTCCGAAGCCGCATTTGAGGGCGCAGGCGCAAAAAGCCTTCCGCCGCCGCGCTTGCGCCCGGGCCCGGTCAGCGGGAGAAGCCCGAAAAACCGGCGCTTCTTTTTTACGCCGCGGGGCAGACATTGATTTTACAAGGGCTGATTACATGCTTACAGCAGGCCGGTAGCCGATTTTATAGGCCGTTGGTACAATCGAGACGAGGTCAAGTTTCAAAATATCAACAAAGGAGATCCAACAATGAAGAAGCTGATCGTAACTGCCGCGGCCGTGCTGACGCTTGCGGCGCTCGTGGCCGGCTGCGCTCCCGCGGAAACATCCGCTCCCACCGCCGCGCCCGCCGTTACTGCGGCGCCAGCCCCCACAGCGGCACCCGCTCCCACGGCGGCCCCCACGGCGGCCGGCCCCGACAAGCTCACAATGGTGTTCTACCCCAACGAATCCGTCGCCGAGTACGACGGCGCCCGCAACGCCCTCAAGGCCGAGCTTGAAAAAGCCACCGGCAAGCCCGTGGAGATCCTCACCACCACGGACTACAACATCGCCATCGAAGCCATCGCGTCCGGCAAGGCGCAGCTTGCGTACATGGGCGCGGAGGGCTATATCCAGGCGCAGAACAAGAACCCCCGCATCCAGGTGCTCTTCATCAACTCCGGCGCTTCCGGCACCGAGTCCGACGCCATCTACTACAGCTTCATCGCGGTCCCCGCGGACAAGGGCGACGAATATAAGGACGCAAGCGGCAGGTACAGCATAGAAAACATCAAGGGCAAGACGATGTCCTTCGTTTCCAACAGCTCGACCTCGGGCTTCAAGGTGCCTACCACGGCCATTATCAAGCAGTTTAACCTCTCGGGCGTGGACGACCTGCTGCTGGACGGCACCTTCTTCAAGAAGATCCTGTTCGGCGGCTCGCACCAAGGCTCCGCGTTCAACCTGCTCAAGGGCGACGCCGACGTGGCGGCCTTCATGAACATGCCGGATTATTTCGACGTAGTAGGCGGCCAGGAAAACCAGACGGGCATGATCTACAAGGTAAAGGAAGGCGCGCCCGCCCCCTTTGACGCGGTCGTGGGCAAGGAAGCGCTCGTTATCCAGTCCACCCCGGTGCTCAACGGGCCCGTCGCGGCGAACCTGGATGCGCTGCCCAAGGACCTTATCGACAAGATCGTGGCCGATTTCACCTCCGACGAGGTCGCCAAGAACCCGGCCATCTTCTCGCCCAAGGACTCCCAGACCAAAGGCATCTTCAAGTCCGAGAGCGGCAAAGAGCGTTTCATCGTGGTGCCGGATTCCTTCTACGATCCCATCCGCGCGCTCGCCAACTAACCGGTTGACAGGGCGGAATGGGCCCGCAAGGGTCCATTCCGCCTATATCTATATGTTTGTGTTTTCAATGCCCAGAGAGAGGAACCGTGCTGCATGCTGCAAGTGAAGAACGTCTCCAAGACCTATGAAAACGGAAGGAAAGCGCTCTACGATATTTCCTTTGACGTGTCTCCCGGCGAATTCGTCTCCATCATCGGCCCTTCGGGTGCCGGCAAATCCACCATCATGCGGGGCATCAACCAGCTGATCCCCATCACCTCGGGCGAGATCGTGTTCGACGGGCAGAATGTGGCGCTCGCCTCCAAAGCGGAGCTGCGCAGGATCCGCCGCAGGATCGGGATGATCTTCCAGCACTATAACCTGGTGTACCGGCTGACGGCCGTGGAGAACGTGCTGCACGGCAGGCTGGGTTACAAATCCACGCTCAGCGGCGTGCTGGGCCGCTATACCGAGCAGGAAAAGGAGGAGGCCTTCCTTTTGCTGCAGAAGGTGGGGCTGGAGGATTTCGCCTACGCGCGGTGCGATCAGCTTTCGGGCGGCCAGAAGCAGCGCGTGGGCATCGCGCGCGCTTTGATGCAGCACCCCTCCCTGATCCTCTGCGACGAACCCATCGCCTCGCTGGACCCGCAGTCCTCCGAAACCGTTATGACGTATCTGAGGGACGTCACCAAGCAGATCGGCATCACATGCCTTGTGAACCTGCACCAGGTGGAGATCGCAATCGCATACTCCGACCGCATCATCGGCGTAAAGGAAGGCCGCGTGGTGTTCGACGGCGCGCCCGGGGAACTGACCGGCGAGCGGATCGCCGAAATCTACCACGCCAACCCCCAGGCCGTGGGAGAGGAGACGGCATGAGCAAGGATATTTTCGCCAAGCGCAGCCGAAGCATGCTGATGATCCTCTTATTGGCTATCGCGCTGTACGCGGTCTCTTCCCTCATCGTGAATTTTAAGGCGGGGACGGCCCTTTCCTCCATCCCGATGGCCTGCGTCTGGCTGGTGAAGAACTTCCTGCCCAGCGCCCGCGCCATCAAGTACCTGCCTTACATTTTTGAGAAGCTTGTGCAAACCATCCTGATGTCGGTGGCGGCCACGTCCACCGCCGCCGTGTTTGCGCTCCTCGTCGCGGTGCTGGGTTCCCGCGCGACGGGCATCAACAAGCCGATGAAGGCGTTCGCGCGCATCATCGCCTCGTTTTTCCGTAATCTGCCGCTGGTGGCGTGGGCGATGATCCTGCTCCTTTCCTTCAAACAGAACGAGTTTACGGGGTATCTGGCCATTTTCTTTACCAGCTTCGGCTACCTGACGCGCTCCTTCATGGAAACCATCGACGAGGCGGCGGGCGGAACGATCGAGGCCCTGACCGCTACCGGCGCTTCCTATTTCCAGATTATTTTCCAGGGGGTCATCCCCATGGTATCCTCCCAGCTCATCAGCTGGCTTCTGTATATGATCGAAAATAACGTGCGGGACGCGACGCTGGTGGGGCTCCTGACGGGCGCCGGCATCGGCTTCCTGTTCGATCTGTTCTATAAACGGTTCATGTACGACGTGGCGGGCACGGTCACGCTGTTTATCGTGGCGGTCGTAATCTGCCTTGAGCTTCTATCCAACAAGATCAGGAGGATGATCCTATGATCAGCCAAATGGAGATCGCGGCGGACGCGCTGCCCGGGAACATCCTGCGCGACAAGCGCAAAAAGATCCGCGTCAGGCAATGGACCAAGAGCCGGATATGGACGACCTGCGTGTTCGCCGTGCTGCTCGTGCTTACCGTCTATACGTTTTTGACGATGGAGTTCGGCGGCATCGTACTCTCCGAAGCCGTCCGCTCCTTCCTGCAGAATCTCTTTCAGATGTTTTTGCAGCCCCGGCTCTCGGGCCGGTTCTCACTGGTTTCCCTCCTTGAGGCGCTCTCTATTACCATCGGCCTCTCCATCCTCACCACCATGATCGGCGCCGTCGCCGCGTTCATACTCAGCCTCCTTGCGGCGCGGAATCTCTCCTCCAGATGGCTTTCCCAGACGGTCCGCGTGGTGATGTCCTTCATCCGGGCGGTGCCCACCATTCTGTGGGTGCTGATCTTCTCCGTCGTCGCGGGGCTGGGCGCGGAAGCGGCCGTCGTAGGCATGGTGTTCCACAGCGTCGCATACCTCACCAAAGCGTATTCCGAGAGCATCGAGGAAATCGACATCGGCGTGATCGAGGCGCTCAGGGCGACGGGCGCGTCGTGGTGGCAGATCGTATTCCAGGCGGTGCTGCCTTCGTCGCTGACGGCGCTGCTGTCCTGGACGTTCATCCGCTTTGAGATCAATTTCACCAACGCCGTCGCCGTGGGTGCCGCCGCGGGGGCGGGCGGCATCGGCTTCCAGCTCTTTATGATCAGCGGCTACTATTTCGACCTGCACGAGCTGGGCGTCATCGTCTATATGACAATGTTCGTCGCCGCCGTCCTCGAGCTCATCTCAACGAAGCTCAGGGCCGCCTATCTCGTAAAGACCTGACCGGAGAAAGGACGGATCGGAGGAAAGTATGGAACTGCTGTTTGAAAGCGCGGGCGCGGGCAGGCAGGCCGACGTGCACGTCCTCCCCTTCGAGGGGGTGGAAAACTTCAGGGATCTGGGCGGATGCCAGACGCGGGACGGCAGGCGCGTCAGGCACGGCCTTCTATACCGTTCCTCCGCCCTTTTCCGTATGACGCCGGCGGACAGACGCCTGTTCGAAACGCTGCACATCGGGTATATCCTGGATTACCGCAACGCGGCGGAAGTGGCGCATGAACCCAATCCCTCGTTTTCCGCCACCGTTCAGGAACGCATCTCCGCGGTGGCGCAAGATGAATTTTCCTGCGACGTATACCTTACGCAAAGCTACCGGGAAAGCCTGCGCCCCAACGGGCTTGCGGACTATTACCGCGCCCTTGCCGAGAACGCGGCGGCGTATTCCCGCCTGCTCGCGGCGTGCCTGGATACGCGGAACAGGGCGATCCTGCAGCACTGCGCCGCGGGAAAGGACCGCACCGGCGTAGGCGCCGCCATCCTGTACATGGCGCTGGGCGTGCCGCGCGACGCGATCATGGAGGATTATCTTTTAAGCAACCTGCTGCTGCGGCGGTATATACACCGGCAGCTCGCACAGGTCGCGGCGCACTACACCGGCGAGGAGCTGCGGTATTTTACGGATACGCTGCTTGCAAAGGAAGAATATCTGCAAACATTCTTCGATTCCGTGGACGCCCGCTTCCCGGCGGAGCAGGCGTTTCTGGAAGCGCAGTTCGGCATGACCCCCGCGCGTATACAGCGCCTGCGGAACAAATACCTGGAGGGCTGAGGGGTGCGCGAGTACGTTGGACGGAGGACGCGGCATGAGCGGCGGCATTGAGGCGGTCGTACTGGACTGGGCGGGCACCGCGGTGGATTTCGGCTCCATGGCGCCGGTGGACGCCTTTCTAAAGGCGTTTTCCCGGTACGGCGTCAAGCCTACGGCGGAGGAGATCCGCGCGCCGATGGGCCTCAATAAGCGGGCGCACATCCGCCGCATGCTTGAAGGCGGGCGTTTGCGCGGGCTTTGGGAGGAAGTGCACGGCGGGCCGCCTACGGAGGAGGACGCCGCAAGGATCTACGAGGCTTTTGAACCCGCCCTGCTACCCCTGCTGGAAAAGCGCGCTGCGCCTATCCCCGGCGTGCCCGAGGCCGCCGAGGCGCTGCGGAAAATGGGCGTGCGCATCGGCTCCACCACCGGCTACACCGCGCGGATGATGGAGCTTGTGGCCCCGGCGGCCAAGGCGCTCGGCTACGCGCCGGATTGCCTGGTCTGCCCCGAGGAGACCGGAGGCTTTGGCAGGCCCTACCCGTACATGCTCTGGCGCAATCTGGAAAAGCTCCGGGTATCGTCGGCGCGCAGCGCCATCAAGGTGGGCGATACCGCGGCGGATATCGAGGAAGGCGCCGCGGCCGGCTGCGTGACGGTCGGAATTTTGAAGGGCTCCAGCATGCTGGGGCTGAACGAGACGGAATACGCCTGCCTGCCGTACGCCGAATGCAAGCGTCTGTGCGAGGAGGCGCGCAAGCGCTATTTCGCGGCGGGCGCCACCTATGTGCTGGATACGATCGCCACGCTCCCGGCGCTGATCGAAACGCTGCGGGCGTAGGCGTAAAGCTTCAGAGGAGAAATCACATGTACGAACAGATACCCGACAACCCCTACCTTCTGCTGACCCCCGGCCCCCTTTCCACCTCCAAGGGCGTGCGCGCCGCGATGCTGCGGGATTGGTGCACATGGGACGAGGAATACAACCTGGGCGTGGTGCAGAAGATCCGCGGGGAGCTCGCCCGCCTCGCTTCCCGCGGCCCGGAGGGCTATACCGCCGTTCTCATGCAGGGCAGCGGCTCCTTCTGCGTGGAGGCGTGCCTCGGGACCGCGGTGCCGCGGGACGGAAAGCTGCTGATCCTCGTCAACGGCGCGTACGGCGCGCGCATGGCGGAAATGGCGCGCGTGCTCGGCATCGCGCACACGGCCCTGTATTCGCCCGAAACGGAGCGGCCCGACATGGCCCTTGTGCAGCGCGCGCTGGAGGAGGACGCGGCCATCACCCATATCGCGATGGTGCATTGCGAAACCACCACCGGCATCCTCAACGACCTGGAGCCGGTATCCCGCTTTGCCTCCCGGTATCAAAAACGCCTGATCGTGGACGCGATGAGCTCCTTCGGCGGCATCCCCATCGATATGCGCGCGCTTAAGATCGACTATCTGATCAGCTCCGCCAACAAATGCATCCAGGGCGTGCCCGGCTTCGGCTTCGTGATCGCCGACCGGGACGCGCTCTCCCAATGCGCCGGGAACGCCCGTTCCCTCTCGCTGGACCTCTACGCCCAGTGGAAGGAGATGGATTCCTCCGGCAAATGGCGGTACACCTCCCCCACGCACGCGGTGCGGGCGTTTCTGCAGGCACTTGCGGAGCTCGCGGAGGAAGGCGGCATCGGCGCGCGCTATGACCGTTACCGCTCCAATCAGCGCGCGCTCGCGCAGGGCATGGAAGCGCTGGGCTTCCGGCCTTTGCTGCCCGAGCGGCTGCAGTCGCCTTTCATCACGTCGTTTCTGTACCCCGGGGCGGCGTTTTCCTTCCCCGAATTCTACGCGCGCGTCAAGGAGCGCGGCTTCGTGCTTTACCCGGGCAAGATCTCGCAGGCGGACACCTTCCGCATCGGCACCATCGGGGAGGTATACCCCGGGGATATCGCGCGCCTGCTCGCGGCAATCGGGGAGATAGCCGCCCCTGAACCGGAAACCGTTTCGCTGACAGAATAGGCTCTTTGCCGCAAAACGCAAGGCGGAGCGGGAAAATCTCCCGCTCCGCCTTTTTTTATTGTATTTAAAAAGCAGGCTTTTGGCCGTTTTAGATCAGCTCCGCCGGGTCCACGTATGGGAGGCCGAACGCATCCGCGACGCCCCGATAGGCGCAGTTGCCCTTGTAGGTGTTGATGGCACTGAGGATCCCGGCGTCCCTCCGGGCAGCTTCCTCGAGCCCGCAGTCCGCGATCTTGAGGCCGTAGGAAAGCGTGGCGTTGGTAAGCGCGAGGGTGGACGTATAGGGCACCGCGCCCGGCATATTCGCCACGCAGTAATGCACCACGCCGTCCACGGTGAAGGTGGGCGCATCGTGCGTGGTGGGATGGGTGGTTTCCACGCAGCCGCCCTGATCGACCGCCACGTCTACGATGACCGCACCCGGCATCATGTGCTTGAGCATCCCGCGCTTGATGAGCTTGGGCGCGCTGGCGCCGGGAATGAGCACCGCGCCCACTACGAGATCGGCGTCGGCGATTTCGCGCTCGATGGCGGACGGCGTCGAATAGATCGTCTTGACGGCGCCGGCGAACTGATCGTCGAGCTGTGCGAGCCGGTCGAGGCTGACGTCCAGGATCGTCACGTCCGCGCCCAGGCCCAGCGCCATCCTGCACGCGTTGGCGCCCACGATGCCGCCGCCCAGGATCGTGACCTTCGCCCTGCGCACGCCCGGCACGCCGGATATCAGAACGCCGCGGCCGCCGAAAGGCTTTTCCATGCACTTCGCCCCTTCAATCACGCTCAGCCGCCCCGCGATCTCGCTCATGGGCTTTAAAAGCGGCAGCCCGCCCCGGCTGTCGGTCAGTGTTTCGTAAGCGACGCCGCTGCATCCCTTTTCGAGCAGCGCGGCGGTCAGCGGCCGATCCGCCGCCAGATGCAAATACGTATAGAGGATCTGCCCCTCCCGCATGTATGGGTATTCCGATTCCAGGGGTTCCTTGACCTTTACGATCATATCCGCGCGGGCCCAGACCCCGGCGGCGTCCGCGGCAAGCTCTGCGCCCCTTTGCGCGTACTCGTCATCCGAGAAGCCGGAGCCGAGCCCCGCGCCCCGCTCGACAAGCACCTGATGGCCGTGCCGCACGTACTCCCGGGCATTGTCCGGCGTCATCCCGACGCGGGACTCGTTGTTCTTGATCTCCCTGACGCAGCCGACTCTCATATACAGCCCTCTTTCCTCAAATTAAAAGCGCGACGCGCTTTTTAACAGCGAACGCAGACGCCCGGGGCGCAAAGCTCCGTTTGATTTTCCGGGATCCCGGGGATATATTTCCATTTCATTATAGCATAAAAATCCAACCGCATCCCAACCGCATCCTTTAAAAAAATATCCGCGGGCCGCGCCCGGAAAGCCTTCCTTTTCCCCGGAACCGGGGCGCTTTTCGTCTCCTTGACAGAACGGCGAGAATACGTTATTTTGAGAGTGCGAGAAGGGCCGGGTTTTCTCTTCCCCGGCATACGCGCATGTGGGAGCATGACTTCGAAAAGAGGCTGGACGCATGACCAAATGGGTATTCCGCATGCTCGCGCTCATACTGACCATACTCGTCGTGCTGTTCGTTCATCTGCTCGCAACGCCCGGCCAAAGGACGGAGGAGCTCGAAGCGACCGAGAAAAAGTATCATATCCAGATCGCCGTGCAGGAAACCGACGAATACTTCTGGCAGCTTTTCCAGAAAGGCGCCAGGGACGCCGGCGAAGCGTTCGACGCGTATATCGAGTTCGTGCCCGTTTTGCCGCGCGACCCCGACGCGCTCCGGGCGATGGTGGAGCAGGGCGTCAACGCCCATGCCGACGCCATCGCGCTGCAGGCTGTGGACGTGCAGCAGACGGAGGACATCATCGCCTACGCGCTCGATCAGAACGTGCCCGTCGTTACCTACGAAAGCGATACCTATACCATCCCCGGCGTGCCGATGGTCAGCTCCAACAGCTACACCACCGGCCTTCTCGCGGGCGGGATGGCGGCGCGCGCCGCGGGACCCGACGCGCGGGCCGCCGTGATCTTAAGCGACGCCGGCGACGAGAACGACGGGCAGACCAAGAACCTCATCGTGCAGGGGATCATGGAGGGCAGCGCGAACACGCCCGGCTTCACCATCAAGACCTCCTACGTGCTCAAGACCGAGCTTTTCGAGGCGGAGGACCTCCGGCGCGCGCTGTTTTCCAAGGCGGCGGACATCAACGTCATCATCTGCATGGACGAGCGCAGCACTCCCGCCATCGCCCAGATGCTGGTGGACGAAAACCGCGTGGGCGACATGAAGATCATCGGCTACGGCGTGATGCCCCAGACGCTCGATTACATCGACCGCGGCGTGATCTACGGCTCCGTTTGCCCCGACGCCTACGACATCGGCTATTATACCGTAAAGGACCTGGTGGACAGGCTCGACGGCGTGCCGGTCAGCGACAGCTACAACCCCGAGCTGCATCTCGTGGAAAGGAGCAACGCGGCGCAGTACCGCAGCGAAAGCGATGAAAAGTAGGAGGCCGGCCGGCATGGAAAAGGGCACAACCTACCGCGCCAAGCTGCTGAGCTTCATACTGCTCGCCATGCTCGTGATGTTCACGGTGGGCCTCTACAACGCCGTATCCTCGCGCATGATGCTCCAGGATATGGACAGGCTCCTCTCAAAATCCGCGGAGCTGACCGCCATCTACGACCAGCTCAACGATATCCAGAACGATCTGGAAACCTATCTTTCCACCCGCAGCTCGGACGTGCTGCAGCGATACTACGGGCGCAGCAACGCGCTTTCGGGCAGCAGCAACGCGCTCCAGCAAAGCAGCGCGAACGATACCGAGCGCGGCATCAAGATCAAGAACCTGTGCGCGATGCTGGACCATTACCTCAAGACGCTCGACCGCACCGTCATCGCCAAGCGCAACGAAAACGTGCAGGAATACGCGGCGGGCTACGCCGACGCCGCCAAGGAGCACGCCTACATCGGCAGCTACATCCAGCAGATCATGCGCAACGATCTGATCGACAGCGCGGAAAAATATTCCGCGCTCCAGAACGAGATCCGCGCCAACACCATCATCAACTACTCACTGCTGGTGATCGCCGTTGTGCTGGTGGCCGCGGGCACGTTCGTGTTCAGCTACGACATGACCAAGCCCATCGCCAAGCTCGCGTCCTACGCCAAGAGCGTATCCGAAGGGGATTTCGACGTGGAGGTCTCGGAGGATCACTCCAGCCGCGAGATCGGGATCCTGTTTCATACCTTCCGCATGATGGTGGAAAGCATCCGCAACCATGTCGCCGAGCTCCATGAAAAGCGCCGCCTCGAGCAGACCCTTGCCGAGGAGCAGATCAATTCCCTGCAAATGAAGAACTCCCTCCACGAGGCGGAGCTGCTTGCGCTCCAGTACCAGATGAACCCGCACTTCATCTTCAACACCATCAACATCGGCGCCAAGATCGCCATGCTCCAGGGGGACGGCGTCACCTGCGAGTATCTGGAAAACGCCGCCGAGGTGTTCCGCTACAACCTGCGGGGCCTGGACTACAACGCCACGCTCCAGGAGGAGCTCGACAACGTCACCGCCTACGCGAACCTGCTCTCCACGCGCTTTGGCAGCCGCGCTTCCTTCCAGATCAACGTTCCGGCCGACGAGCGCACCCGCTCCTTCCGCCTGCCGCGCATGACGCTGCAGCCGCTGATCGAAAACGCCTTCATACACGGCGTGAGCAAGCTCGAAGGGGGCGGCGTGATCGCGCTGACCGCCAGCTGGAACGAGGACAGGCTCTTTATCACCGTTTCCAATATGGGCGAGGCCATCGAGGAGGAGCGCATCCGGCGCATACTGAGCGGTGAGCCGGGCGGCACGCCCGATCCCAGCCGCAAGGGGCACACGACCGGCATCGGGATCGACAACGTCCTCAAGCGCCTGCGTCTGTTTTTTGAGGTGGAGGACGTCATGACCATCATCTGCGGCGGCGGCCTCACCAACATCATATTAAAGCTGCCCGTCCGCGCGGCGAAAGACGACGACGCCCGGCCGGACGCAAACGAGTAACACTTTATAAAAGCTGCCCGCACGGCGCGGCACAGCATGGCGTGCAGGCGGGCGCAGACGAACAGTACGAAAGGGACCGCTCCGGCGCGTCCGCCGTTTCCCTTGCAGGAGGCCAAATGTTTCGCTTTATGGTGGTGGACGACGAGCCCATCGCGGCGCAATCCGTCGTCTACATGATCGAAAAGAATTTCTCGGACGCCGAGAACACGGGCGTCTGCAGCTCCGGGAAGGAAGCGATCGAGCGCGCGGCGCTCGCGCACCCGGATATCGTGTTCATGGACATCGATATGCCGGGCATCAACGGGCTTGCGGCCATCCGGCAGATCCTCGCGTCCAGCCCCGGCGTCATCTTCATCGTGGTGACGGCGTTCGATTATTTTGACTATGCCGTGGAAGCGATGACGCTGGGCGTGGCGGAGTACCTCGTCAAGCCCGTGAAGGAGGCAAGGCTCGTCGCGGCGCTCAACGCGGTCCTTACCGGGATCGAGCAGAAGCGCAGCGAGCGGCAGAAGGCGCTCGAGCAGCAGGAGCGGCTCGAAATGGCTATCCCCATGCTGGAGGAGGGCTTCCACAACGCCCTGCGCATGCCGTCCGAAAACGCGGACGATCTTTTGAAGTACTGCAAGCTCTTAGGCTTCCGCAATATGGGCGGGTTTGTGCTCATCGCTGAATTCCACGCGATAGGCGAGGGGCCGCTCGCCGAAACGGAAAAGCGACGCGACGCCGTCGGCAACCTGATGAAGCGGGCGGGAAGCTGCATCGTGGGCCCCTGGCGGCACGACCGCGTCGCCGCCTACTATTTTGACGACACCGAGCAGGACGACGAAGGGCTGCGCGAGAACGCCCTGCGCATCGCGCAGACGATCCTGCGCGGGCTAAGGCAGGACGACGTTTATACGGCGATCGGCATCGGGCGCAGCTACGAATCCGTGGCCGACGCCCGACGCTCCTACCAGCAGGCGCGCCGCGCGCTGCAGATCGTAAACGCGCAGGGCCCCTTAATGCGCAACGTGGTGCTGCACGTGGACGACGTGGTGGAGAATAAGCTCCGCCAGCCCGTGCACTTCCGCCAGCAGATGGAGGAAACGCTCTTCGCCCGCGCGGAGCAGAACGACAGCGCCGCCATGCTCGCGATCCTGGACAGGCTCTTTGCCCGCATGCAGGAGGAGCCCGGCGCCACCCTCGCGGACCTCAAGGACGGCATGACCGAGCTCGTGATCAGCTTCTGCAGGCGCTACAATATCCCGGTAGAGGAGTGCCGCGCCGCGCTTTCGGACATCGCGCAGGCGCAGAGCGGGAACGCGCTGCTCTATATCGTCCGCGAGTACCTCGCGCAGTCCATATCCGCGCTCTCGGACGCGCGGCAGAGCGCCATCAACAGCATCATCGATAAGGCGAACCGGTATATCCGCGCGCATTACGCCGAGCAGCTCTCGCTCGACGACGTTGCCCGTGAGGTCAACCTGAGCGGTTCCTATTTCAGCCGCCTGTACAAGCGGGAGACGGGGATCAATTTTTCGGACAAGCTCGCGCAGGTGCGCATCGAGCGCGCAAAAGAGCTTTTATGCCGCGAGGACCTCTCGGTCAAGGAAATCGCCTACCTTGTGGGATACCAGGAGCCCAACTACTTTTCCCGCATCTTCAAGAAGCTGACCGGCCGTACCGCCAGCGATTATAAAAAGGATTCCTGACCGGCCCCCCAACCTTTGCATCCAACCGACGCCCATGCACCAGAACGCGGCCGCCGCCCGAAAGCCGCGCCCCATACCGACCAAATTTCTTTAAGGAGGAACGCGTATGTGCAAGGCCAGGCGGGCGTTGTGCCTGCTGTTGTCGCTGCTGTGCGTTTTGCTTGCGGGATGCGCGCAGAGGCAGGCGCCGCCGGAAACGGCGGATGCGAAAAAGCATATCGTGATCGGTTTCTCCATGGCGACGCTTCTGGAGGACCGCTGGATCAGGGACCGCGATATCTTCCTTGCCAAAGCGAACCAGGAAGGCATCGAGGTCATCGTCAAGAACGCCAACAAGGATTCCGATCTTCAATACCAGCAGGTGCTGGAAATGCTCAAGCAGGGGATCGACGTGCTCGTCCTCGCGCCCAACGACAGCAAGAAGGAGGTCCGCTGCGTGGAAGCGGCCAAGCAGCAGGGCGTGCCCGTCATCTCTTACGACAGGCTGGTGAGCAACAGCAACGTGGACGTATACGTCTCCTTCGACCATCAGGAGGTGGGTGTGCTCATGGCCCAGGCGCTGCTCGCCAAAGTCCCGCAGGGAGGGTACGTCATCATCAACGGCTCGCCCAACGACTACAACAGCACCATGATCCGCGAAGGGTTGATGAGCGTGCTCCAGCCCTATCTGGACCGCGGCGACATCCGGCTGCTGGCCGAAACCTGGGTGGACGGCTGGGTGCGCGAAACCGCCTACGAGTTCGCCGAAAAAACCCTGCACGAGCAGGGGGATACTGTGGACGCCATCGTCTGCGGCAACGATTCCCTGGCCTGGGGCGTGATCGACGCGCTTTCCGAGGTGCAGCGCACCGGCTCGGTGCAGGTGGTGGGCATGGACGCCGACCTCGTGGCGTGCCGCCGGATCGTGCAGGGCCAGCAGCTCATGACGGTGTATAAGCCCATCCGCGCGCTGGTGGAGGAGACCATCAAGATCTGCCTCCAGCTCGTCAACCACGAAAAGATCGTCGCCAACCGCACCATCAACGACGGCACCTACAACGTGCCCTTCGTCGCCATCGGCGTGCAGGCCGTTACCAAGGACAACATGGAGGATACCGTCATCAAGGACGGCTTCCATCTGCGCGAGGAGATCTACAGGGCGGATTAGGCCCCGATGCCGCGCATTCCTTTGCCCTGCATGCTTTCCTCCCCTTTCCGGCACACTAAGGGGAAAGGGGGAAGAACCTATGCAAACGGTATGGAAGGGCTCCATCAGCTTCGGGCTCATCAACATCCCGGTCAAAATGGGCGCGGCCACGCAGAAGGAAAGCATCAGCTTCCGGCAGCTGCACAAGGTCTGTAACACGCCCATCAACCAGAAGCGATTCTGCAGCAAGTGCAACGTGGAGGTTCCGTACGAGGATATCGTCAAAGGTTTCGAGTACGAGCCGGGCAAGTTCGTGCTCGTCACCAACGAGGAGCTCGACGAGCTGCCCATCAAGAGCGCAAAATACATGGATATCGTGGATTTTATCAAAATCGAGGAGGTCGACCCGGTCTATTTTGATAAAACCTACTATCTCTGGCCCGAAAAAGGCGGCGAAAAGGCGTACCTCATCCTGCGGGACGCCATGCGCCGGACGGGACGGGTGGCCGTCGCCAAGGTGACGATGCGCGAAAAGGAGCACCTCTGCCTCATCCGCCTCGTCGGCGATACGATTTCGGTCTCAATGATGTACTTTCAGGACGAGATACGCGACGCCGCGGAGCTGAATATCGGCAAGCTTTCCGAATCGGTGCCGGTGCGCCCCGAAGAAATGGAGATGGCGGTGCAGCTTGTGGAGAACCTCACCGCCGAGTTCCGGCCCGAAAAATACCACGACGCCTACCGCGAGGAGCTCTTAAAGCTCATCCGCGCCAAGGTGGAGGGGCGGCAGGTGGTGGAGCCGGAGGCTGAGGAAGCGCCTGCCGCCGGCAATGTGCTCGATCTCATGGAGCGCCTGCGGCAGAGCGTGGAGGCTACCAAAGCGAAGGACGAGCCGCCCAAGGAGAAAAAGCAGCGCAAGCGCACGGCCGCGGAAGGATAGAGGTATCGCCGCCTGCGGCGGCGACGAAGATTTATTTTATTTAATAGCGGGCGGGCTCCGCCCCCCGCGCCCCCTAGGGAACGGGGGTTTGGGCATTGAATAATGACGTTCATAGCCTCCGCCCCCCGCGCCCCCTGGGGAACGGGGGTTTGGGCATTGAATAATGACGCTCATAGCCTCCGCCCCCCCGCGCCCCCTGGGGAACGGGCGGGCTCCAACTCAGCTCGCGGCTGGCCGCGCTCACTGGCCCCCTGGGAACGGACCCTTGGAAAACGAACTTCGGCCATAACGGGAAAGCCAACGTTCTGGGAAAAGGAAAGGGGTTGGACTGCCGCGCCAAGTGCATACAACGTATAAACATTCAAATGCACTTAGCGCGACAGCGGGTTCGGTGCCCCGAAGGGGCAAAAAAGGCGCCAGTGACGCCTTTTTAGAACCCCGGGGTTTCGCCGCAAGTGAAACATCCTTGTATTATGCATCGAAAATGCTGAATGCGACAGCCCAAACCAAAAAAATCTCGTCGGCGCTGAAAGCGCCGATACCTTTAGAAAACGGCCCCTGCCGTGATACATCACAGCGATTGCGAACAGGCTAAATGCGTAGCCTCCCTCTGATGAGGGAGGCGGCACGGCGCAGCCGTAACGGAGGGAGAGAGATGTTTGCAAGCAAAAAAGGGAAAAATCTCTGCCCTTACAGTGCGCCTTCGAGCTTTAACAGGAATTCCTTGGCCGCGAGCCCGCCCGCGTAGCCCGTGAGCGTACCGCCCGCGCCGATCACCCGGTGGCAGGGCACGATGATGGAGAGCGGGTTGCGCGCGTTGGCGTGGCCGACGGCGCGCCCGGCGCTGGGTTGGCGGTTGATTTCCCGGGCAAGCTCCCCGTAGCTGCGCGTCTGGCCATAGGGGATTCTTACGAGCGCCTGCCAGACCTCCCGCTGAAAGGGCGTGCCTTCCATTGTATACGGGACGTCGAAGGCGCGGCGGCGGCCTGCGAGGTATTCCCGGAGCTGCTCCGCCGCGCGCAAAAGCAGTGGCGTCTCCTCCTCCGTAAACCCGGCGGGCCGCACCGTGTTCCCGAAAAACACGTTGGTGAGGGCGCCGTCCTGCTCGGCGAGGCCGATCTGCCCCAGCTTGGTATCGATAAAGATCGCTTTTTTCATAATGCCATTCCTTTCACGTCCGCCGCCCGGAACGCGGAGCGCCGCTTCCGTACCCGGGCCTGTCCGGCGGCGGAGCCCGTCCCTTCCTCTTCCGCGTACGGCCGCATGATATGTATTATATCATATGCGGGGGTCTGAAGGGGCGGATTTTGTCAAAATATTTCACGCGGGCTGTGAAAAACGAACGCCGGAACTTGTAAAGCCCCGCATAGTTTGCTATGCTGTATACGAAGAATCTATATGGAGGTACGTGAGCAAATGAACGAAGCGCTCAAGCGGGAGCTGAAGGATTTTGCGTATGAGATCCGCATCGCCTGCCTTGAAGAATTGAAGGCTCTGGGCTTCGGCCATGTAGGCGGATCGCTGAGCATCGCCGACACCCTGGCGGTGCTGTATGGAAGCGTGATGAATATCGACCCCAAGAATCCCCTCTGGCCCGAGCGGGACAAGCTGGTTTGTTCCAAGGGGCACGCAGGCCCCGCCGTGTACGCGACGCTTGCGCTCAAGGGATATTTCCCGAAGGATATGCTCCTGACGCTCAATAAACCCGGCACCTCCCTTCCCAGCCATTGCGACCGCAACAAGACGCCGGGCGTGGATATGACGACGGGCTCGCTCGGGCAGGGCACGTCCCTTGCCGTGGGCCTGGCGCTGGGCGACCGCCTCAAGGGCAGGCCGAACCGCGTGTTCCTGATTTCGGGCGACGGCGAGCTGGACGAAGGCCAGACCTGGGAAGCGGCCATGTTTGCGAGCGCGAAGAAAGTCGCGAACCTCGTCTGGTTCGTGGACGAGAACAAGAAGCAGCTGGACGGCCCCACCGCCGAGATCCTGCCGCAGGGCGATCTCGCCGCGAAGTTCGCCGCTTTCGGCTTCGATACGCAGCGCATCCCCGGCAACGACGTGGAGGCGGTCTATGAGGCCATCGAGCGCACGAAGAGCGTAGCGGACAAGCCGCACGCCATTATATTGGATACCATCAAGGGCGCGGGCGTCAAGGCCGTGGAGGAAACGGCGTCCAACCACAGCATGACGGCCAAGGGCGACGTGTTCGACAGCTGGATCGCGGCCGTCAAGGCCGACCGCGACGCGTTCCGCGCGCAGTGAGGAGGAGAGTTATGAAAATCGTTTATAACGGCACGATGGACCCCGTGGCGTTCAAGGACCTGCTGGGCGGGCTGATCCCCAGGCTTTCCGCCGAAGACCCGGACGTGATTTACCTGGACGCGGACCTGATGAGCTGCATCGGCACTATGAAATTCGCCGCCGCGCACCCCGAACGCGCCATCAACTGCGGCATCGCCGAAGCGAACATGATCGGCGTGGCCTGCGGGCTTTCGGCGGCGGGCTTCAAGCCCATCGCGCACACGTTCGGGCCCTTCGCGTCCCGCCGCGTGTTCGACCAGATCTTCCTCTCGGGCGGCTACGCGAAGAACAGCATCACGGTCCTCGGCACCGACCCCGGCGTGACGGCGACCTTTAACGGCGGCACGCACATGCCCTTTGAGGATATGGCGCTCTACCGCGCGATCCCCGGCGCGACGGTGATCGACATCACGGATACCGCGATGCTCGAAAGCGTGCTGACCCAGGCGAAGGATATGGAAGGCGTCAAGTACATCCGCGTGGGCCGCAAGACCAACGCGAAGGTATACGAGAACGGCCAGCACTTCACGATCGGCAAGGGCATCCCTCTTCGCGAGGGGAAGGATGCCGTCGTCTTCTCGTGCGGCATCATGGTGCACGAGGCGCTGCAGGCGGCCGAGGAGCTCAAAAAATCCGGCGTCGAGGTCGCGGTGGTGGATATGTTCACCGTCAAGCCCCTCGACGAGGAGACCGTCGTTTCGTACGCCAAGCGCACGGGCGCCGTCGTCACGGCCGAAAACCACAACAAGATCGGCGGGCTCTACAGCGCCGTTACCGACGTGCTCGCGCGGCTCTGCCCCGTTCCCGCGGAGTACGTGGCGGTGGAGGACGTGTTCGGCCAGGTCGGCCCGCAGGATTACCTGCAGCAGGTGTACGGCCTGACCAAGGAGAACATCGTTAAAAAGGTGAAGGCCGTGATTGCAAGAAAATAGCCGAAAAAGTACCGTAAGGCGCTTTTTCGGCAAGCCGGGAGGCCGTCTTTGGACGGCTTCTTTTTTATTGGTATAAAAATTTATCTATTTTTCTTTTTTATCTCAAAAACTCCCAAATTATTCCGATATAAAAGGTATCGCACAGGCGTCCGGTCTCATTTCTTTTTTCCGTCGAAGCATTCATACGGGGGGCAAGTCAAATGGAAAAGCGCGGTCCGCTACATTCATGGAAAAACCTTATCGGCGCCGGAGCGGCGCGTGCGCGCTCCGGGAAGCCGGGGGAGCGCGGCGAACGGACGGAGGGCGGCCGCATCGCCTTCACCAAGAGCCTGGCCAGCAGGATCGTGTTCGTCAGCATCCCCGTTCTGGTGCTGGCCGTGGCGGTCAGCATCTTCATTTGCACACAGAAGAACGCCGAGTTCACGGATACGGTGCTGGACACCCAGATCAGCCGGGCCTTCTCCTGCTTCAACGGGGGCCTCTCCGACGCGGCGCAGGCCTGGACCGTCAACGCCGTCAAAAGCGCGAACGACAGGCTCATCGCACAGGCGATCTCCGCGGAAAACAAGGACAGCGTTTCCGCGTATATGCAGGCCCTGGGCAGCGACCACACGAATTTTATGCTGGTGCTGGATAAGCGGGGCGGGGTGCTGTTTTCTTCCAATCCCCTCTTCGGCGAGGACGCCTCCGCGCTGCCCTTTATGCAGCCCGCGATGAAGGGAGCTCCCGCCTCGGGCGTGTATACGGATTCCAAGGGGGATATCTTCTCCGTTTCCGCCATGCCGGTAAAGGACGTCGGCGGCTACTTCACGGGCGCGGTCGCCGCGGGCAGCTATTACAACGATGCGCGCCTGCTCAAGGCCATCAAGCAGCAGCAGGGCGCGGAGCTGACCGTGTACAAGGGGGACGCGCGCTGGACCACGACCCTCGTCCACAACGATTCCCCCACCGTGGGCGATAAGATGGACGCGGCCATCGCCGCGAGGGTCCTCGGCGGCATGGAATATACGGGCAAGGTCAAGGTGTACGGCGACCCATACTTTGTCAAGTATGCGCCCATCCTCGGCGCACAGGGCAAGCCGGTCGGCGCGCTTGCCGCCGAGCTCCCCATCGGGGACATCGAGCGGAGCCGGACGGATTCCGTCCGAAGCGCCGCGCTCATCACGCTCATCCCCCTTGCGATCTGCATCGCGAGCACGTACGCCTATATCCGCGGCTGGCTGATCAGGCCCATGCTCAAGCTCAAGCGGGGCGCGGAAGCGCTCGCCGAGGGCGATACGGGCTTCGCCGTCGATATGAAGCCGCGCGGGGACGAGCTCGGGGCGCTCCTGGCCGCCTTTGGCAGCGTCTGCGGTACGCTCCATGTCATGATCGACGATACCGCCATGCTCACACAGGCCGCGCTCGCGGGCGATCTCTCCGCCCGCGCGGACGCCGGCCGGCACAAGGGCGATTACCGCAAAATCGTCCAGGGCTTCAACGATACGCTCGACGCCGTGACCGCGCCCGTGGAGGAGGAAGCCTCCGTGCTGCACGCCCTCTCCCAGGGGAACCTGAGCGTCCGGGTGCAGGGCGATTTCCAGGGCGACCACGCCATCATCAAGGACGCGCTCAACGAAACGATCGGCACGCTGCACGGCTATATCGCGGAGATCTCCGCCGTGCTCGCCCGGCTTTCCAGCAAGGACCTCACCGCGCGCATCTCGTCGGAATACCGCGGGGAATTCAAAGAGCTGCGCGAATCCATCAACGGCATATCCGAATCCCTCAACGCCATGGTGGGGGAGATCGGCATGGCCGCGAACCAAGTCGCCGCGGGCACGGTGCAGGTATCCGGGGGCAGCCAGCTCCTCTCCCAGGCGGCGGTCGGGCAGGCGGCCTCCCTGGAGGAGCTCTCCGTCACCGCGGCCAAACTCGCCGAGCACACCCAGAAAAACACCGCGCTTACGGACGACGTGAACAGGCTCGCCTCCGACGCCAGGCAGAAGGCGGAAGCGGGCAGCAAGAAGATGCACGCCATGCATGTCGCCATGGACAACATCAACGAGACCGCCGCCAGCATCGGCAAGATCATCAAGGTGATCGACGACATCGCGTTCCAGACCAACCTGCTCGCCCTCAACGCCGCCATCGAGGCGGCGCACGCCGGCCAGTACGGGCGCGGCTTCTCCGTGGTGGCGGACGAGGTGCGCAAGCTCGCCCAGCGCTCGGCCGCCGCCGCCAGCGAGACGACGGCGCTCATCGGCAACTCGGTCAAGAAAGCGGCGGCGGGCACCCGCCTCTCCGCGGATACCCAGGAGGCGCTCAACGAGATCCTGTCGAGCGTGGAGCAGGTCGCGGCCCTGACGGGCGATATCGCCGCCGCGTCGGGGGAGCAGGCGGCGGGCATCGCCGAGCTCAACAACGGCATCACACTAATGAACACGCTGGTGCAGCAGAATTCCGCCACCGCCGAGCAGAGCGCCGCCACCGCGCAGGAGCTTTCCGGTCAGGCGGACATGCTCAAGGAAATGGTCGCGGCCTTCATCTTGGACGGCGGGAGCGGCCAGTGAGCCGAAATACGTTCTTTACACAGGCTTGACGGAACAAAAACAGCATTGGTGTATCGTATGAGTAGGAGGCCCGGCGCATAGCGTAATAAGAGAGTATCAGCGCCCGCGCGAAAGCGGAGCAGGCTTGGGTGAGACCCGTGTTCGGGAGGAAAGCATGAAGAAGTGTTACGTCCTTGATACCAACGTGCTGTTGCAGTCCCCTTACGCCATCTACGCGTTCGGCGACAACGATGTGATTATCCCCGAGGTCGTGCTGGAGGAACTGGATCGCTTTAAGAAAGAGCCGTCGGAAATCGGCGCGAACGCACGCCAGTTCGCAAGGATGCTGGACCAGCTGCGTGCGCAGGGGGACCTTATAACAGGAGTAGCGCTGCCGGATGGCGGCGCTTTGCGTATCGAGCTGAATTTTCACGAAGTGGAGCTGCCGCCGGGCTGGGAGCCCTATAAACCCGACAACCGCATCCTGAAGGTCTGCAAGGGGCTGCACATGCAGGGGAAGCAGGCCGTTCTCGTCACCAAGGATATCTTCGAGCGCATCAAGGGGGACATCATCGGCGTCACCGCGCAAGATTTCCAGAGCGAGCAGGTCGTCGCGCCGGATTCCCAGTACAGCGGGCGGACGGAGGCCTATGTTTCAAAGAAAAAGCTGCAGGAGTTTTTCGATACCGGCGCGCTCAGCGCGAACCACGCCTTCACCATCGACGAAAAGACGGGGGAAAAGCAGCACTGCCTGTTCCGGATGCACGAATTCGTGGTGCTCAGGTGCGCCGAGAGCTCCCGTCAGACCGGCCTGTGCCGCTTCGACGGCGAACGGCTCACGGCGTTGAGATACCTTGACGAGCATCCCTTCGGCGTGACGGCGCGCAACGTGGGCCAGCGCTTCATGCAGGAAGCGCTGATGATGAACGCCGAGGAAGCGCCGCTCGTCATCATCAAGGGCGCGGCCGGCACCGCAAAAACCTTCTTTTCTCTCGCCGTGGGGCTGCACAAGATTTTGGAGCAGAAGCACCGCGAATACACGAAGATCCTGATCTGCCATCCCAACGTGAAGTTCGACGAGGATATCGGCTTTTTGCCCGGCACCGAAAAGGAGAAGCTCGCGCCTTTCATGCGCTCGGTCGTCGACAACCTCGAAATCCTGGTGGACAGCGACGAAAAGGAGCGCTACCGCGACCAGAACGCGCTCGCCGGCAAGGTGGAGGAGCTGTTCGGGCGCAGCATCATCACCACCGAGGCCATCGCGTACATCCGCGGGCGCTCCATCCAGCGCAACTGGGTCATCATCGACGAGGCGCAGAACCTGAGCCCCAAGCAGGTGAAAGGCATCGTAACGCGGGCGGGCAAGGGCACCAAGCTCATTCTTCTGGGCGACCCGGCCCAGATCGACCATCCGTACCTCGACAGCCGCACCAACGGCCTGTGCTACGCCTCCGAGCGCATGAAAGGCAGCCCTTACTGCTGCCAGCTCACCATGAGCGACGACGAATGCGAGCGCAGCCCCCTCGCCTACGACAGCGCGACAAGAATGTCCGTATAGAAGTTCTATCAGCCTTTACGCGCGCGCGGGAATCCCTTTCGAGGGCGCGCCCGCGTACGCCGCCGGCATGTTGAGCGCCGCGAAATTCAGCCGGTTGGCCCGGTACAGGCGCTTGAACACCGCAAAGCCGCGGTCGTACGCCGGTTTGTTGGCGGGGTCGGGCGCATAGGAAGCGTCCGCGCGCACGAGGCGCTTGGCCTCGGAGAGGTCCTGCGCCAGATGGAGTCCGACGGCCGCGACCAGCGCCGCGCCCACCGCGCCGACGTTCTGCGGGTCCGCCACGGTCTCGACCCCGATGCCCAGCACGTCCGCGAGGATCTGGCAGGTCAGCGGGGAAAGCGCGCCGCCGCCCACAAAGCGCACGGGGCCGCGGATGCGCACCTTCCTCTGCTGCGCCTCTAGCATCCAGCGCATATGGTAGCAGACGCCCTCCAGCACCGCGCGGATCAGCTCGGATTTTCCCGTGTTGATGCCGATGTTGAAGAACATGCCGCGCACGTTCGCATCCTCGAACGGGCAGCGGTTGCCGTGCAGCCAGGGGGTGAACACCACGCCGTTGCTGCCGGCGGGGACGGTCTTCACCACATGCATCATATAATCGTACAGCGAGCGGTAGACGGCTTCCTGCGAATCCGAAACCTGCTTCTTTTCGAGATAGATGCCGATCTCGTCGAGCGCGAGGTGGTCCTTGACCCACTCCAGGCACTTGCCCGCCGTTTCCAGCTCCGCAAAATAGTTGAACCTGCCCGGCTCCGCGCCCACGATCCCCGCGATCATGGCGGAGATATCGAGCACGGGGCGGTCGAGCACCGTGGAGACCCAGCCCGAGGTGCCGCAGTAGAGGTGGGTGCTTCCCACGTCCACCGCGCCCGCGCCCACGCCGATGAGGGACGCGTCCCCCCCGCCGCCGAACACCGGCGTGCCTTCGGCAAGGCCGAGCGCTTCCGCAGCGCCCTTGGTGAGCGCGCCCGCGCGGTCCGTGGAGCGGATGACGCGGGGCAGATGCTCCCGCCGCACGCCCAGCATCCTGCACATCGCGGGGCTGAAGCCCTCGCGTCCCTTGCGGACGTCGTAGAGGAGCGTCGCGAAGGCGGAATCCGTGGTCATCACGAATTCGCCCGTGCAGCGGGCGATCAAAAACTCCTTGACGTCCAGCCACTTATAGACGCGGGCAAAGGCTTCCGGCTCGTTGCGCTCCACCCATTTGTATTTCCAGACCGGGTCCTTGACGCTGCCCGCCACCGCGCTGGTGATCCGGAGCGACCGCACGAGACGGGCGGCGTTGAGCCCCCCCACCTTCAGGCCGAAGCCCATGCCGCGGCGGAATTCCTCCTCGGCGCGCTGATCCATGTAGCTCATGGCCGGGCGGACGGGCTCGCCCGCAGAATCCACCAGCACGAGCCCCTGCATCTGGGAGCAGAACGAGACGCCCGCGACGCGGCCGGGCGAAACGCCGGCGCCCGAGAGTGCCTCCCGCGTGGAGGCTGCGAGCGCCTCCCACCAATCGAGCGGGTTCTGCTCGGCGCCCCCGTTTTCGAGCACGGCGAGCGGATAGCCCGCCTGGGCGCTGGACAGCAGGCGTATCCCGCCCTCGAGCGAATACAGGCAGGTCTTGACGGCGGTGGTGCCGACGTCGTACGCAAGGATCAAGGAATCGTGTTCCATACGCGCTCCTTCCCCGGCGCGGGCCAAGCCCCAAAGCGGGCTGTCCCGGTTCCTGTTCGCGTTTTTTTGAAAAGCCGGCGCATGCCGCCGGACCGGATGCGGGAAATTGCGGCCCCTTCCTTATCGTATGCCCGTATCGGCCGCTGTTGCGGGTTCGCGCCGCCCGGGTTCCGTAAAGGCTCCCTTGGCGAATTTGAGCACCTGTTCGACGACGAAATCGTCCCGTTCGAGAATATCCTCGCCCGCGTACATCCGAAAGCGCGTGGTGTAGTATTCGCACGCGTAGGAGAACTGGAGGGACATAAACAGGTTATCGAGCAGGAAGGCGAACATGCCCGGGTCGCAGTCCGCGCGGACCTCGCCCTCCCTTTGGAGCCGCTCCACCAGCGAGGTATAAAGCGCGCTCGTCATCCCCTCGATCTCCTCCACCGACTGCAGCACCATGGCCGAGTTGGAGTTGTTGGTCATTTCGTTGTACAGGTGGATCATGCTCCGGTTCTCGCGCGAGTGCCGCTGGATGGCGCGCAGCACCTTTTCCACCTTGACGAGGATATCCTCCTCGTCCTGCAGGATGCCGTCCAGCGCGGTTTTGAGCGTCTGCGCGCAATACTTGACCGCGGTGAGGAAGAGATCCTCCTTGCTTGCGAAGTATTTATAAAGGCTCCCCACGCTGATGCCCGCCTTCTCCGCGATCCGGTTGGTGTTGGCGTTCTCGTAGCCGCGGGAAGCGAATTCCTCCATCGCCGTGCGGATGACGCGCTCCCGTTTTTCCTCCGGGATGCGCCCGAACAGCTCCGTCATGCGTCCTCCTCTCATCCACTCAAGCGGTGAGTGAATGCTCACTTGTTGTGCCTATTGTAGCAAGAAGGACGGCCGAATGCAACGCCCAGCCAAAGAATTTCTATACTTTTCGCGCAAATTTCCCCTTAGCTCTATTGACATTCGGGGCCCCCTTGCTATACTGAAATCAACGTGAGTGAAGGCTCACTCATAAATTTTGCATATCTGATCAGGAGGCCGGACTATGGACGCACGCTATGCAATCTCCACGTATCCCGACGCGGCCGCGGTAACCAAGAAGCTGGACCGGCTGATCGAACAGCCGATCTACAGCATCACGCCCGGGGCGCTGAAACTCTACGAAACGGAGTATTACGGGAAGAAATGCGTCAAATCGAAGGAGCTGTTCGACGAAGCGAAGGCGCTCATCCCCGGCGGCGTGCAGCACAACCTCGCGTTCAACTACCCCTTCCCGCTGGTGTTCAACAAGGCGGAGGGCGCGCACCTGTACGATGTGGACGGCAACCGGTATTACGATTTTCTGCAGGCCGGCGGCCCCACGGTGCTGGGCAGCAACCCGCCCGCGGTGCGCGAGAAGGTGATCGAGCTTCTGAACGACTGCGGCCCCTCCACGGGCCTGTTCCATGAATACGAGTACCGGCTCGCCCAGAAAGTGGCGGAAAACATCCCTACGGTGGAGATGTTCCGCATGCTGGGCTCGGGCACCGAGGCGTGCATGGCCTCCATCCGCGTGGCGCGCCTGGCGACGGGAAAGAAAAACGTCGTCAAGATGGGCGGCGCCTACCACGGCTGGAGCGACCAGCTCGCCTACGGCATCCGCGTGCCCGGCTCCAAGGGCACGCAGGCGCACGGCATCCCCGGCTTCTGCTTTAAGCATACGCAGGAGTTCTTCCCCAACGACCTGCATTCTCTGGAGCGCGTGCTGCGCGCGAACCAGCTCCGGGGCGGCACCGCCGCGGTGCTGCTCGAGCCCGTGGGCCCCGAAAGCGGCACCCGCCCCGTCGACCGCGATTTCCCCAAGGGCGTGGAGGCGCTCTGCCGCAAGTACGGCGCGCTGCTCATCTGCGACGAAGTCGTCACGGCGTTCCGCATCGGCATGGCGGGCGCGCAGGGGTATTACGGGATCTCGCCGGATCTGACGGTATTCGGCAAGGTGATCGCGGGAGGGTATCCCGGCGCGGGCGGCCTGGGCGGCAAACGGGAATACATGAGCTACCTCGGCGCGGGGCTGGACGGCAGCGGCAAGCACAAGAAAGCGCTCATCGGCGGGACCATGGCGGCGACGCCGCTGAGCTGCCTTGCCGGCTACTATACGCTGTGCGAGATGGAGCGCACCAACGCCGCCCAAAGGGCGGGCCAGATGGGCGACCGCGTCACCGCGGGCCTCAACGCTCTCATCGACAAGTACGCACTGCCGTTCGTGGCCTTCAACCAAGGCTCGATCTGCCATCTGGAGACCACGGGCACCATGCATTTTGCGATCGATTGGGGAAAGCCCTGGACCATCCCCCACGTACTCAAAGAGACCTCGGCGCGCAAGACCGAAATGGAGCATATGGGCGCGGCGTATATGGCGGAGGGCCTCGTCACCCTCGCCGGGAGCAGGCTCTATACCAGCGCCGCCTACACGGATGAGCTGATCGACGACGCGCTGGCCCGCTTCGAGCGCGTGTTCCGGAACGTCGCCAAGCTGGCGTAAGCGCCGAAAGGAAGCAGTATGGATTTGCAGCAAGCCAGGGTTCAGGTGCTGGAGGCGGGCAGGGAGCTTGTGCGCGCCGGCCTCATCGCCCGCACATGGGGGAACGTAAGCTGCCGCGTCGCGGAGGATACCTTTGTGGTCACGCCGAGCGGCCGCGCCTACGAAGGGCTGACTTTGGAGGAGATCGTACCCTGCCGGGTGGCGGACGCCTCGTACGAGGGGGACGTCAAGCCCTCCTCCGAGCGGCGCGTGCACGCGCTGGTATACCGCATGCGGCCCGAGGCCGGGTTTGTGATCCACACGCACCAACCCTGGGCGTCGGCCGTGAGCGCTTCGGGAAAAACCGAGATCGGGGGCGTACCCGTCGCGGCCTACGGCCTCCCCGGCACAAAGAAGCTGTGCGCCGGGGTCGAAGAAGCGCTGCAAAAGGCAACCGGCAGCGCCGTGATCATGGCGCACCACGGGGCGCTCTGCTTCGGGCGGACCTATGAGGAGGCGATGGACGCCGCGCTCGCGCTGGAGCGCGGATGCGAGACGTACGTGCGCGGCATGGCGCCCGGCGGGGAAACGGACGAGAAATCCCTGCCTCTTTACGCGCTGGAGCGGATCACGGGCAAGCGGCGCATGCTGCCCGCGCAGCCGCAGATGGCGTCGAGCCGCCGCACGCCGGAGGGCTTCGTGCTGGGGCGGGACGCAAGCGCCGTATCCTTCCGCTTTACCGACGCCGGGCTCTCCGGGGAAGCGAGGCTCCACCGGGCCGTCTATTTGGCGCGAAAGGACATCGGCGTGATCCTGCCCGCAACGGAAAGCGGGGTATACGCGCTTTCCTTTACAAAGGGGCCGCTGCCGCCGATGCTGGACGATTTCGCGCAGCTCGTGGGGGCCTCCGTGCGCACGGCAAAAAGCGCCGGGCCGGAGGACGCGGTGCGCGCACTTCGCGGCCGGGCGGCGGTGCTGCTGCCGGGGAAGGGCGCGCTGTGCTGCGCCGCGAACGAGTACGACGCGCACGCCGTGCGGATGGTGCTTGAGAAAAACGCGCTGACGGCGCTGTGCGGCGCGATTTTGGGCGGCGGCAAACCCATCGCCCCCGCGGAATGCTTTTTGATGCGGCAGGTGTACCGCAGCAGCTACGCGAAGCGGGCGGGTAAAAAAGAGAGATAGAGAGACCGGTCAGAATTTCTGGCCGTCCGTTTCGGACGGCCTCAGTCTGCCAAAGAACCCGGGATGGGCTGCCTTAGCATAAGAGCTGAGACAGCCTTTTGTTTGGTAAAACCAAGAGAGAAAACAGGGCGATTTCAGCTGCAAATAGAGTCCCTTACGCGCGGCGGCGACGAGGCGCTGCCCTTAAGGAAGCAATCGGCGCCGAGCGATGGGCGTACTCATGAACAATGTTCAATCGTGAGGCTGTGCCAGGTTATCGGGCGGTAAAACAACCACTTCACCTACTTTGCCAGTGGCAGCCTTTATAGTGTGCTTTTCCTCAAAACCAATGTACCACGCGGATGCATCCGCTCCCCGTTTTCATTATTATTTGTGCCGCCTGCGGTCAGCGGCGAAATAGAGGCCTTCCATATTTGTCAAAGGGGGTTAATGGCTGATGCAGGAACCTCAGCTCGAGCTTCAATGCAACATAGATCTTCATGCTGCATTATTTATAAGCAAAGATTATTTAACAAATAAGTGGAAATAACATATTGATATACCTAATTTATGCCACTTCTGTGCTTTGTAAACGTCATTATATACGGAACATCAAAGAGTATTGCATTAGAAAACAATGAAAGCGGGGATGCCTGTTGATTGTTTACCAAGAGACTGGCGTAAGGGTAACGCAAGAGAAAAGGTAAAGAGCACGTCATAAAGTGGAAAGGAAGAATAGAAATGAGGAAGACAATATCGGTTGTTTTGATCGTCGCATCTCTAACATTGTTTGCGATTCCGGCATATGCTAAGCCAACCAATGTCGCAGTATTTGACGAGAAAATATCGGCTGTTGACGGGCATTCAAAGTATGAAGCGACCATATTGCATGACGGAGAAAAAACCATTTATTCCGTGATTGATTATGGAAGCTACCGCATTGCCATGACACAATCATCTGACGGGATTTATACGGCTGATAGCCGAAATAACTATGTAGAGCATGCAGGAGAAAAATTTTATTATACTACAAGCCAGACTACCAGGGTAGACAATGATTCTAGCGGATTGTCGAATATAGTTACTCCAAATGCTACATATGATGAGTATGGTGTGGACACAAGCATTTGGGGATATATTGCCACTTCCGAATCATTAACAACGTTTCAAAACGCAATGTCTCAACTTACATATGACGTGATCATGTTGGCTATTACCAAGCTATATCCTATAATCGGACTTGCTCAGCTTGCTACTGACGCATATATTGCTTTTAGAGGTGTAGACCAGCAGTTTGCCCAGTCGCAAAGCGTCTATACTGAACAACGAAGGTATGGGTACCGTGCAGTGATGAGTCAGTTTGCCTTTGTGTATTATTCGCTTACGGCATATAGAACGCCCATTCCCAATACGATATCCAAGTACAATCCCACTCCGTACTATCCCTTCTAACCTTCTTTGAGCGCGTTAGGGGTAAGTTCAACTTACCCCTAAACATATAAATTTACGGAGGAATCATATTTGTGTATGAAGACGGAAAAGGCAAGGCCATTAAGCCAGGACGAAATGAACGCTTACACAACAAAACATCAGCGGGTAATTAAGAGAATTGGAACCGTTATCACCTTTGCAGCCCTAGTGCTAAGTACAACCTACCGCATATCTTCAAGAGCCTTACCTCTAATAGCCTTACCTCTCGGTATCGTGGGCCTTGTAATGATGGACGAGAATATTGACTGGTGGAAGAAAAGTGTGATCATTTCGGGTGCGTGCCCCAACTGCGGACATGAGCTGGAGGTCAATGTAGCAAAACGATCTCAATTCAGGTGCGGCCATTGCAAACACACGTTTTTTTATCGCCCGGACGAAAGCGTTTTTGAGATTGAATAACAGGTTACGTTAAAAAAGAAGCCATATGGCTTCTTATTTTGTGAGCTCAGCGACCAACTGCATCGGCGTTTTCCCCACCGATTTTGCAGCTTCCAGAGACTGTTGTATTGGCTCTTCGCCATATTGAAAGGGCCGCCGCACTTGTTCCTTCATGCAACAAGCCCCTTCTTGCAGGAACAACCGTCCGTGCCGCAGGCGCAGGTTGTTCCTGTAACCCTCGAAAAAGTACCGCAAGGTACTTTTTCGACAAGCTGAGGCCGTCCGTTTCGGACGGCCTCAGTCTGCCAAAGAACCCGGGATGGGCTGTCTTAGCATAAAAGCTGAGACAGCCGGGGTTGCGGACAAAATATCGGACAAGCGACGGTCCTAACATGGAGGGATCACATTGTTCACATATGAGAAGCGAGTCCGAGCACTGGAGACGTATAAGGAAACACGTTCTGTGACCGAGACT
>Ga0255336_100169_pt1 | contig 143367 bp, 129 predicted proteins | sample MeOH1_35cm_T3_17_FD_189102 | JGI IMG/M metagenome (GOLD analysis project Ga0255336, IMG submission 189102) | Sandy soil microbial communities from University of British Columbia, Vancouver, Canada - MeOH1_35cm_T3_179 | ecosystem: Engineered > Artificial ecosystem > Sand microcosm > Unclassified... | reverse complement strand
ACTCAAAGGAGAAACCCTCATGTCGAACCAGAATTCCGGGCGCGACTCGCGCAATGCAGGCAGCGACAGCGCACGGCACTACTCAGGTGGCACCGCGCACGATGCATATCAACGCACGCCCGCACCGGGCAAGTCCACGCCGACTACTGGCCCGACAGGGGCCGTGCGTGATCTGCCCGTGGGATCGCCAAAACCGGCTATCCGCCCCATCAAAGCCGATGCCGCGACCGCGCCAGTGGCTTCGGGCAACGTGCGACCTTCCGACTTCGAATGAGGTCATCAACCCAAGGAGTTGCGAAAATGAACCAATCCGAAACCATCGACCGGGCGATTGCCCGTGCAAACGCACTCATTGAGGACGGATGCCCGAACGCCGAGCACCATCGCACGGCCATCCGGGCAATCCAGGGTTGCATCCACGAAGGTCGGACGGGCGATGCAGAGGTCATTGCGCGAGGTTTCCTCGTCGTACTTGAACGTGACCCCTCATTGGGGTCGCTGTGATCGGAAAAGTGGGCGATTTGTGGCCGAAAGCCCGATGCCTCGCGCGGATGTTGAAAGACACCTATCACTGGCGGGATGGCTACACCGAGCAGGAATGGCTCTCGACGCAGGAGTACTTTGTCGTGCGCCTTCAGCTTATATACGGCGCGCTACTCGAAGTCGATCCGCACGACCAGCAGGCCCAGCGTGGTCTGGACCTCACCGAGCGAATGCTCGCGTCCCTTGATGAGCAGCGGCATCTGAACCTCGCCCGGTCGATTGTTCGTGCTGACGCTGACCGGGACGTTGACTAGCGCATACCGCCATGAAATTCGCACCGTTGCCCACGACGATCAAGAGACACATCGTGCGTGCCCTCGCGTGCTTCGACACGCCCAGCGAGGTCGTGCGGCAGGTGCGTGAGCAGTTCAACGTGCAGATCACGCGCGCATCCGCACAACGATACGACCCGACGCGGGCAGCGGGCGAGACGCTGAGTGAAGAACTACGCATTCTGTTTTTCGACACGCGTGAGCATTTTGTCGAGGAACTGGAAAAACTACCGCTCGCGCATCGGGCGACAAGATTGCGCCGACTCGAATTCCTGTACGACCGCGCATCCGAAAGCGGCAACCTCAAGGCTGCACTAGGCGCGCTGGCACTTGCAGCCAAGGAAATGGCCCCTTTCACCTACGCCGACGACGGCGACGGCACTGACCCCGAAGGAGAGCAATCGTGAGGAAGTTCGTACTTCGACCGCGCAAGGGCATGCCGGATACCGGGCCGATCACGATCTCCGTGAGCGGTGGATTGCCACAAGATGACCCGAACGCCGAAGAAGCCGCCCAGCAGGTTCGCAAGCTCGTCGCCGATGGTCGCCGCGTGACCATTTATGGTGGCCTACCTGACGTGCTGCAAGGCGAGTTGATGACGCCCGAGCAACGCAAAGCACACGACGACGCCCAATACGCGGCAGCGCACGGCCAGTCGGGCACGCTGGGAACGGGAGAATGACCGTGGAAGCACCTCGTCTATTCGTCGTGAATGAAATCCGAAAGCACGCCCGCATTGAGTTCAGCCCCAAGCCGGTACGGGGCGCACCACTGCCAGCACCGGCAGACCCCGCAGCGAAGGCCCGTGTCCGCGCCCGATCCAGCAGCACAGGCGGCAGGCGCACGGCGAAGCTGAACCCCGATTCGGTGCGTGAAATCCGTTCGATGTGGGCTGAAGGCCAGTCTGTCTCAACCATCGCCGTGAAATTCGCCGTCTCGAAGGTCGCGGTTCAGCACGTCGTAACCCGCCGCTCGTGGAGCGACGTGGTGTGAGCATCGCGCAATCAGCGGCGTGAGATCGCATGTGTTTTTTGTGTCACGTGCGACACGCGTGCAACGGTTTGTTGGCAAGGTGTTGGTAAATCCCCGCAAGACACGCACCGAAATAACCGGAAACCCGTATAAACAGGGCTTTTCAGCCGGTCAATGCTGATACTGCCCGAGTATTCACAGCGAAAAAACATGCCCGAAATCAGGGAAGTATTACGACTCAATTACAACAGGGGCAGAACAACTCAAACTCATCAGCGGGGTTTGAGTCGAAACAACGTGAATCGCCCGCAAAGCCTTATCAGGCATACGACTCAAAAACTCAAAACGTTTTGAGTTACCTTGAGTTGGACCAACTCACTCAACTCAACCCCCTAGGGGGTGAGTTTTGAGTCGTGAGTCGAGTTCTGAGTCGATCATAGGCTGACCACCGTGTCTGGATTCGGAATACCTCCCCCTGAAAATTCCTTGTAGTCGCGCTTGAGATTGGATAGCCGGTAGTCCTGCTGTCTACCCTGCCCGATGTACCACGACTTGACTGCCGCACATAACTGACCGAACGTCACCACCGCACTCTCCTTGGTCAGCATGTCGTAGACCGGCTTGGCTACCTGAAGAGTGGCAGGCAGTTTCTTCACTGGACCGGGTGCCGGACCATCTATCGGCTCGACAACGTAGCTGGACACCGGCTGACTGTGTTCATCGTTCCCAAGTGCGATCAGTTCCAGCCGGAAACCGTTGCGTGTACCGTCAGCGCTGTCGCGCGATTTGGCTATCGTCCACTCCCTGTAGTCGCCGGTCCGGCTGACTTCGATTGCCACATCGACCGCACCGTTGAGGCTTGAGTGGCCCCGTAAGCCCTTCGCCGTGTCTTTGCCCGTATGGTGGACTACCAGCACGGCTCCGCCGGTCCTACGCTGTATTTCGGCGCACGCGGCAATCAGTTCTCCCATGTCGGAGGCACTGTTTTCGTCAGTGCCCGGAGCCGCACGGCTCAACGTGTCGATCACGATCAACCCGCCGTTGTTACCGCCGTGAAGAAGTGCGGCCTCGCAAAGATCGCGCACATCGCACGAGTCCCGCAGGTCAAACGGTTCCGTCAGGAACCTTAGACGCTCCGGTAACGGCTCGCCACCGCGTCCGGCACTCCATGCCTTCAGACGCGTACCGAAGCCGCCCTGACCTTCCAGTATGGCGTACACGACCGGCACAGCGTGCTGTACGAAGTGCCCGAACCACTGCTGACCACTGGCAACGGCGGCGCACATGTCGAGCAGCAAAAAGGACTTGCCGGAGCCGGGAGGGCCGTACAGTGCGCCGATGCCACTGGCGGGCAGCACGTCACGAATCAGCCATTGGGTCGGCGGGGCGTTCATCAGGTCTGCCGCGCCACTGAGTTGATACCGAAGGGATGCTTGCTTGACCAGCTTGTCCACCTTGGCCTGTACCACGGCTTCGGCCTCGGCTTTCGCGGCTTCAGCAGCTTGATCGGCTTCAACCTCTGCTTTCGACTTCCAGTCAGATACGCAGGTCCATCCGCAATCGAGCGCGAGCGGCCACAGCAGGTCAATCGGGAGTGGCTCGCGTTCAGGCTTGGCGTTTTTGCCGAATGAGTAGTACGCCATTCGACGTGAAATTGCCTCTTTACGAGTGAAGCCGTGTTTTTCAAGCAACGCGAAAAACGGCTCCGGTAGCATGTCATGCGCCTTCGCCAGATCGATCAGCAGATCGCGGCCATCGAGGGGGAGATGGTTCTCGCACCACTGAAGGGCGGATAGGGTGAGGGTCGTTCCGACATACGGCCACGACTGAGGATTAAAGTCTTTCTCACTGAATGTGTACAGCGGCTCGCAAGGGATAGCGCTTCCATCGTTCGCAGCAGGCGTCCCAGAACCAGCTACAGCAGGCTCGAACGATGCAGGCTGAGTGTTGGCATCGCCGGCAGCGGCGACGGGTTCTACAGGCTTCTTTGCATTTAGAAGAGTAACTGTCATGGTCGCACATGCACGCTATACTACGTGCATCCTCAGCAAGGATATGTTGTCCACGCCCGGTAACGCCCTCAGCGCGACCGGGCATTTTTTATTTCTTCGCCAGATACTCGATGGAGGCGACACGTAGCAGCATTGGCACGGACAGGCCGGTCTTCGCCGACTTGGCAAGTAGCTGTTGATGCAGGGCATCGGGGATCATCATGTTGATGCGATGGCCTTTCTGGCCCGCGTCCGGCTGTTGTGGAGGGGTTTCGGGCTTGGTGTAGGTGACAGGCATGGCGTGCTCCTAGGCAGTGGCAACGGGGGTCTTCTTCGAACGGCGAACGCGATGGATTTGCGCCAGTAGGTAACGGTTCTCACGAAGCAACTCAGCCCGTTGGTGGCTGTCTGGCGCTTCAGCAATCTGCCGTTTCAACTCCGCTTCCCGGCGTCTCAGGCCGAGCGCGACTTCGCCCTTGAGCCAGTGGCGGACCGTCTGCACGCGCCATAACGGATTGCGACCTGAGTGCACATCCGGCTTCGGGAAGTCGCCGTCCTTGATACGCCGTGCCAACGTGTTGTCCGAAATCCATCCGGCGAGAGCCAGCACGTGGCTCTTGCGCAACAATGCATCGGGAATGTCGAGCACGCCCGGAGGCGGATAGCATGGCCGGGTGTGGTGCGACTTCGTCTTTTCGGGGGAAGACGGAGATGCCGCCGCGCAAACTGTCGGCGCGACAGCAGGAGAGTCGGGGGATTGTATGAAGTCGGACATGGCGAGCCTTTCCCAAGAGGGTTAGGCAAGACTCACCATCGAGGGCTAAACCTGACTACAGGTGTAAGGCTTGCGACGAATTACGAATGGTTAGTGTGCGCCTGACTCATAAATGGGTCAAGCGCGTGACGAGTTCTCACGCCGTTGATTGCACAAGCGCCCCTTGCGGATGGATGGCCTCTTCCTCTTGGGGTTGCGCTTGGGCGGCGAGCAGTGAATCGAGCGTATCCGCCCACTGCTGCATCATCGTCCGGCGTTGCGGCAACCATCTCGCGCTGTTGTATGCGAGCCGCACACTATCCTTCTCGACGTGCGCAAGTTGCTTTTCAATATGGTCCCGATTGAAGCCAGTTTCGTTCGCCCACGTGCTGAACGTGCCCCGGCAACCGTGCCCACGAAACCATGCTTCATCGTTGAAACCAAGCCGCCTGAACATGTTCGTCAAAGTCGTGTTGCCCATGTGTTTTTTGGGATCGCGGTAGTTGCGAAACACCCAAGCCTCCTTGCCGGTGAGCCTGTGCAGATCACGCAGGATCGACACGGCCTGTGTACTCAGCGGAACAACATGTTCTTCTCGACCCTTCATCCGGCTTGCCGGAATCGTCCAGAGTGCGCTATCCAGATCGAACTCACCCCACGTCGAACCAATCAGTTCGTTGGTACGAACCGCCGTCAAAAACAACAAACGCACAGCCGCCCGAACAGGGATCGACAGCGTAGCGCCTTCGATAGCAATCAGTAGCGTCTTGAGTTGGTCGGGGTTCAGACTCCGGTTGTTCTTCGTCCGTGGCTTCTTCACGGCATCACCGGCTTTCATCATCGACACTGGATTTACAGAGGCGCGACCAGTGCCGATGGCGAACCGGTAGACCTCCCCAAGCATCTGACGCACGGCCAACGCGCTAGTCGGGGCAGCAGCACGGCGTTCCTTGCCTGTCCGGCCCTTGGCAATGTCGGAAATCAGGTTGAAGACCATTCCGGCGTCCACGGACCCCACCGGCAGCTTGCCGAGGTCATCCCGAACGTAGCGTTCAAGGAAGTTGCGGGCACGCTTGCCGGTCTTGAGCGCCCAGCTACCCTCACGATGCTCAAGCCATGCTTCGCAGGTAGCCCATAGCGTGGATTCCGCAGCGGCGATGTTCTTCGCCTTCTGCTGTTCATCGGCGGCACGAGGATTGATTCCGGCACGAAGCAACTGCCGCTTCTCGTGCGCGAGGTCACGTGCTTCGTCCAGCTCAATCTGCGGATAGGGTCCGATTTTGTACGTCATCTGTTTGTCGCCGAACCGGTAAGCCAGCATCCATGTTTTTGAGCCAGCGACGGCGACGAGCAGATACAACCCGTCCCTATCGAACAACTTGAGTGGGCCGGTTTGCTTCGTGGCCTTGGCGGTCTTGCGGGCGGCAAGGGTGACTTTCTTCGTGGTAGCAGGGGCGTTCATGGCATGTCCTTGGCGACGGTTTATTTTCCAACCATTTACCAACACCTAGCCAACAATCGGCGTGAGAACGCGGGGGACTCTTGGAGAACCATTCCGGTAGAAGCCTTTGTTTACGGGCATCCGTGAGAACGTCGGAGATTCTAAGAGAGCAGCGCGTATAACAGTGTGAAGATAACTTCGTTGGGCGCGGCGGGACGCAATGCTATCTTGCTTGCACTAACCGCTTGCCCGCCGTCCGGCGGCGCTTCTGGAGGCAATCATGCATTCCCCGCTTGCGCTGGTTCGCGATCCCACGGCTGACACCGATGCGTCGCCGCGTGCCGCAGAACCCTTCGATGCACTGGAACATCTGGTCGGCGTGAATCTCGCCCGCCTACGCGCCGAACGGCAACTGTCGCTCGACGCTCTCGCCCGCGCGTCCGGCGTCTCGCGCGCCATGCTCGCGCAAATCGAGTCGGCGCGCAGCGTGCCGTCCATCAAGGTGCTGTGCAAGGTGGCCGCCGCGTTGAAGGTGTCGGTGGCGGCCTTCCTGCGCCGTCACGCCACCAACGGCTTCGAGCATTTGCCGGCGGAGCGTTCGTCGCGCCTCGTCAGTTCGAACGGCCGCTATTCGGCACGGCCGCTTTACCCCGACGCCGAGCCGACCGCCGCCGAGTTTCACGAGTTGCGTATCGCGCCGTTGCACACCGAGGCCGGCACGCGCCGCGCGCCGGGCACGACGGTGAATCTGGTGGTGAGCGAAGGCACGCTGGAAGTCAGCGTGCACGATCAGCGCCAGTTGCTGGCCACCGGCGACGCGATCGTGTTCGACGCCGACCAGCCGCACAGCCTGCGCAATCCCGGCGACACGGAAGCGCGCGCGTTTCGCGTGACGCTGAAGGCGGAGACGCCGCCGCGCTGGGACGTGCCCGCGCACGCCGAGCCGGCCCGCGAGGCTGCGCCGGTTTGACTCGTGTTCGCAGACGCGTGAGCCCGCAATCCGGGATTACCGTCTGACCAGTAGGGTTGCGCTGCATGGGCGGCGCGACTGTTGTATGCTTTGCCAGCCGGTTGATCCGGCAATCAGTGCGTCTTCAGGGCGGGGTGAAATTCCCCACCGGCGGTATGCCGGCAACGCGAGAGCGTGAGCCGGCGAGCCCGCGAGCGCCCGCGTCGTCAAGGTGTTTGGATCTGTGCAACTACGTTGCATGGGACCCGAGTCAGTGCTTTGCATGGGACCGGAGTAACGCGCTAAAGCGTGAACTCCGGCCGACAGCTAAAGCACCAACTCTGGTCGACATGGGGTCAGCAGATCTGGTGAGAAGCCAGAGCCGACGGTTAGAGTCCGGATGGAAGAAGATGTGCAGATAGTCACGTTCGTTTCCGTGGCGCCGCTTGCAGCTTCGGGCGGTGCGCGAACGCTGCCTTGCGCGGCGCTCAACGGTGCGTCTTTGTCTGTTTGCAATGCCCTGAAACGTTTCTCGCCCAACTTTTGCGATGAGCGTTTCAACTATGTCTTTTGCTACTTTTCCTGCTCCTTCGACGATTGCGGATAGCGCATTCCTCGATCTCCCGCTGCTCGACACCGAAGCCGTTCCGCCGCGTATCGCCGCCGCCTTGCAAGCAATGCGCGATGGCCGCGCCGTCGTGCTGCAAGACGACCACGACCGCGAGAACGAAGCCGATCTGATCGTCTCCGCCGAGCGTCTGTCCGTCGAAACCATGGCGTTGCTGATCCGCGAATGCAGCGGCATTGTGTGCCTGTGCCTGCCCGACGAGAAGATCCGCGCGCTCGAACTGCCGCCAATGGCCGTCAACAACGAAAGCCGTCACGGCACCGCGTTCACGGTTTCTATCGAAGCACGCGAGGGCGTGACCACCGGCGTGTCCGCGCTCGATCGCGTGACGACGATTCGCGCCGCGATTGCCGATACGGCGAAGCCCGCCGATATCGTGCGTCCCGGCCATGTGTTCCCGTTGCGTGCGCAACCCGGCGGCGTGCTCGCGCGCCGCGGTCACACCGAAGGCACGGTGGACCTGGCGATTCTCGCGGGTCTGAAGCCGGCCGGCGTACTGTGCGAGCTGATGAACGCGGACGGCACGATGACGCGCGGCGCGGACGTGGAGCGCTTCGCCGCGCAACACAATCTGCCGATGCTGACCATCGCCGAGCTGGTGGAGTTTCGTCAGGCGCTGGCGCAGGCGCGCGAATGCGTGGCCGACGAGGCTTGATACGCGAGGAGTGTGCGGGCGTGAGGTGACGTGTGCATACGTTATTGCGTCTCGTCTCATGCGTTGAGGCAAAAAAAGCCGGCAGTCTTCATTGAACTACCGGCTTTCTTATCGCCGCGAACGGCTACGACTGCACGTCACCGAATTCGCCGCGCATGCCCGCTTCGACCAGCGCGGGCAATTCATCCATATGCTGCATGATGCGCGTCATGCCCATCTTGCGCAGCGCGTCCGCGTAGCCATCGGGAATATGGCTCGCGCCGACGAAAGCGATCGTTTTCATACCCGCCGCCCGCGCTGCATTCAAACCCGCCACGCTGTCTTCCACCACGACGCATCGTGACGGCTCCACGCCCAGCGTCTTCGCGGCGAACAGATACACGTCGGGATAAGGCTTCGGGCGGGCCACCTGTTCCGCGCTGAAAATGCGTTCGCCGAAAATCTGCTGCAGACCCGCGCGCCGCACCGATGCATTCACGCGCGTCATGCGGCTGTTCGAGACGACGGCGGCCGGCAAGGCGACTCGTTGCAACGCGTCGCGCACGCCGTTGATCGGGCTGAGCGAAGCCGCGAGCGCGAGCTCGACGTTGTGTTCGATAGTGTCGAAAAAATTGGCGGGCAGCGTGATATCGAACGACCTCTCGATGCCTTCGAGAAAGCGCGACGTTTGCTGGCCAAAGGCCGTTTTGACGATGGGTTCGAATTCGAGGCCGGGGAACGTGGCCCTCAGCGTTTCGAGCATTACGCGGTCAGCGATGATTTCGCTGTCGACGAGCACGCCGTCGCAGTCACAGATGAGGTGGTCGATCATGCCTGGAAACGGAAAGCGAAGCGCATGGGGCAAGGCGATTGCAAGCGCATGCGCACAGAGTGAAAGCGTCATGATACGTGCTTTGGCGCCGCCCGCGCGGCGCCGCCGCTTTCCGTCGCGCCTCGGGCGCGTCCTTGACATGCCCCTGAGGCGGGTCTTAAGCGCGCGCCCGGATCAATGCACGTGCAGGTACAAATACAGACACGCTGCCGCCGCACCGCCCAGCAGCGGACCGCAAACCGGAATCCACGCATAGTGCCAGTCGCTATCGCGCTTGCCCGGAATCGGCAGCAGCGCGTGCATCAAACGCGGCGACAGGTCGCGTGCGGGACTCATCGCGTAGCCGGTCGGGCCGCCGAGCGAGATGCCGATGCCGAGCACCAGCAGGCCGACCGGCAGCGCGTCGAGCGCGCCGAGGCCGACTTGCGGCGAAGCCAGATACAGCACGCCGAGAATCAACACGAAGGTGGCGATCATTTCGGTGAGCAGGTTATGCGGCACGCTGCGAATCGCCGGCGCGGTGCAGAACACGCCGAGCTTTACGTCGGCATCGCCTTCTTTCGCGAAGTGCTGGCGATAGGCGACCCACACGAGCAGCGCGCCGGCCATGCCGCCGAGCATCTGCGCGGCCACATAGCCCGGCACTTTGGCCCACGCGAACTTGCCGGCCAGCGCGAGGCTGACGGTCACGACAGGATTCAGGTGCGCGCCGCTGAAGGACGCGGTGACGTAGACGGCGATGAACACGGCCATCGCCCAACCCATCACGATCACGATCAGATCCGCGCCTTTGCCTTTGGTCCGCGCAAGCAGCACGTTGGCAACGGCGCCGTCGCCGAGCAGCACCACGAGCGCCGTGCCGATGAATTCCGCAATGTAAGGATGCATCGTTGGTTATCCGAACTATAGTTGTCGGGGAAGCCGCGGGATAAGCGGCTTCTTATGTCGAGACAGGCGTGCTGGAAAAACGCGCTCAGGGCGTATCGGCCCAGGCCTTCGCGGCGCGGATCGCGCGCTTCCAGCCGTCGAGGCATGCCTTGACCTCGGCGTGCGGCAGGGCGGGCGTGAAGCGGCGGTCGAGTTTCCACTGGCTTTGCAGCTCGTCGACATCTTTCCAGTAACCCACCGCGAGACCGGCCAGATAAGCGGCGCCCAACGCGGTCGTTTCCGACACCTTGGGGCGCACGGCGTCGACGCCGAGAATGTCCGCCTGGAATTGCATCAGCAGATTGTTCGCGCAGGCGCCGCCGTCCACTCGCAATTCGCCGATGCGAATGCCGGAGTCGGCTTCCATCGCCTTCAACACGTCGAGCGATTGATAGGCGATCGAGTCGAGCGCGGCGCGTGCGATATGCGCCGACGACGTGCCGCGCGTCACGCCGAACAGCGTGCCGCGAGCGCGCGCATTCCAGTGCGGTGCGCCAAGGCCGGCGAAGGCCGGCACCAGATACACGCCGTCGCAATGCGGCACGCTGCGCGCCAGCGTTTCGATTTCAGCGGCGTTCTTGATGATGCCGAGGCCGTCGCGCAGCCATTGCACTACCGCGCCGCCAATGAAGATGCTGCCTTCCAGCGCGTAATTGATCTGGTCGCCGATCTGCCAGGCAATCGTGGTGACGAGATTGTTCTTCGATTCGATCGGCTTGTCGCCGGTGTTCATCACGAGGAAGCAGCCCGTGCCGTAGGTGTTCTTCACCATGCCCGACTCCGTGCACATCTGGCCGAAGAGCGCGGCGTGCTGATCGCCGGCGATCCCCGCGAGCGGAATCTTCGAAGCGAACACGGTGGTCTTGGTCGGGCCGTACGTTTCCGACGAAGCACGCACTTCCGGCAGCATGCTGCGTGGAATGTCGAGCGCTTCGAGCAGTTCGTCGTCCCACTTCAGCGAGTGGATGTTGAACAGCATCGTGCGCGACGCGTTGGTGACGTCGGTGATGTGCAGGCCGCCCTTGGTGAAATTCCACACCAGCCAGCTATCGACGGTGCCGAACGCAAGACGGCCCTGTTTGGCTTTTTCGCGCGCGCCCTCGACGTTGTCGAGAATCCAGCGGATCTTGGTGGCCGAGAAATACGAGTCGATCGGCAGGCCGGTTTTTGCGCGAACTTTTTCTTCGAGCCCCTGCTCTTTGAGCAGGTCGCAGAAGTCCGCGGTGCGGCGATCCTGCCAGACGATCGCGTTATAGACAGGATGGCCGGTTTCGCGATCCCACACGATGGTGGTTTCGCGCTGGTTGGTGATGCCGATCGCGGCGATCGAGGTGCCGTTCATGCCGGCGCGCGTCACGGCCTCGGCGGCGACGCCGGCCTGGGTCGACCAGATTTCCTGCGGATCGTGTTCGACCCAGCCCGGGCGCGGGTAGATTTGCCGGAATTCCTTCTGGGCGGTCGACATGATATTGCCGAGCCGATCGAACAGCATCGCGCGCGAGCTGGTGGTGCCTTGGTCAAGCGCGAGAATGTACTGATCCTGCATTGTCTCTTCTCCATGCGTTTCATGAATCGCCAGCGGGGTAACCGGCGACGGGAACGGCTTGTTGTTTTAAGCGGGCTGCAACAGTTTGTGGTGATGCGTCCCGGCTTGTTGCAGCCGAGGGGTGAAGCAATCCGGTTCGTTCAAATGCAGCGCGCGCCGCGTGCCGATGTCTGACTATGCGCTCTGTCGCGCGGGTTCGCGGGCGAACCATGCGTCGATATCGCGTGTGATCGAATCGAGCGTGCCCGGTTCGACGTGCAAGCCGAGTTTCGATCGGCGCCACAACACGTCTTGTGCGCTGCGCGCCCATTCGGTATCGCGCAGGTAAGTCAGTTCCGCTTCGTAAAGACCGGGCGCGAAGGCGCGGCCGAGCTCGGCCACGGAACGCGCATTGCCGATCACATGCTTGACGCGTGTGCCGTAGGCGCGGGCGAGGCGGTGCGCGAGGTCGGCCGGCAACCATGCATGCTGCTGCCTGAATTCGCCGAGAAAGCGCTCGAAGTTGGCGCCGGGCATATCGCCGCCGGGCAATGGCGCGCCGGCTGTCCATGACGATGCGTCGTGATGCAGCGCATGCGCGAGTTGGTCGACGGCTTCTTCCGCCAGTTTGCGGAAGGTGGTGATCTTGCCGCCGAACACCGACAGCAGAGGCGCTTCACCGGCGGGCGCGTCGAGTTCAAGCGAATAATCGCGCGTGACCGCGGACGGGTTGTCCGCGCCTTCTTCTTCGAGCAGCGGGCGTACGCCCGAATAGGTCCAGCGCACGTCGGCCGGCGAGATCTTCTGCTTGAAATAGCGGTTGATCGAGTCGCACAGGTATTGCGTTTCTTCGGCGTTTATCGCCACTTGCGACGGGTCGCCGCGATATTCGAGATCCGTTGTGCCGATCAGCGTGTAATCGTGTTCGTACGGAATCGCGAAGATGATCCGCTTGTCCGGATTCTGGAAGATGTACGCGTGGTCGTGTTCGAACAGACGCCGCGTGACGATGTGGCTGCCTTTCACGAGCCGCACGCTGTGCGACGCCGCGCGGCCGAGCGCGCCTTGCAGCAGTTCGCCGACCCACGGCCCCGCGGCATTCGCAATCGAGGCGGCGCGCACGTCCAGAATCGTGCCGTCGGCGCGTTTGAGTTGCGCGCGCCATTCGCCGCCGGCGCGCACGGCGCTCAACAGTTTCGTGCGGGTGAGAATTTTCGCGCCGCGCTCCTCGGCATCCAGCGCGTTCAGCACGACCAGCCGCGCGTCGTTGACCCAGCCGTCCGAGTACACAAAGCCGCGCTTGATCGAATCGACGAGCGGCGCGCCCGCCGGATGGTTGCGCATCACGATGCCGCGCGAGCCGGGCAGCAGTTCGCGTTTGGCCAGATGGTCGTACAGGAACAGACCGGCGCGGATCAGCCAGGCCGGGCGCAGGTCGGGCATGTGCGGCATCACGAAGCGCAGCGGCCACATGATGTGCGGCGCGGCGCGCAACAGCGTTTCGCGCTCCTGCAGGGCTTTGCGCACCAGCCCGAACTCGCGGTATTCCAGATAGCGCAGCCCGCCGTGAATCAGCTTGGTACTGGCCGACGACGTATGCGCCGCCAGATCGTCCTGTTCGCACAGCAGAACCGACAGGCCGCGGCCCGCCGCGTCGCGAGCGATGCCGGCGCCGTTGATCCCGCCGCCCACCACGAGCAAATCGTATCTTGAGCCTTGCGTCACCTGCTGTGTCCCCTACGTCGATCTGGAAAGCCGTTTGGAAAATCTATCGAACCGATAGTGTTCGTTTGCGAACTTTAATGAACATATTCGAAAAAGTAAAGTTCGGATTGTCTGGCTGACCCTCTAACGGTCGTCCGGGTAGTGGCGCAACGCGCAGCCACGGACGATACTCTCGGCAGCAGCCATTTCGAGGTGAATTCATGCGTGGACTTTTGATGATCGGCGCCGCAGCGCTTCTCGCGGGGTGCGTCAGCTCGCCGAGCCTGAGCGGAACGAGGGGCGCACCGTCGTTCGTGTCGTTGCAACAGATGTGCAGCGCCCAGACAGTCGACTATGGCAACGACGCCCAAGGCGTCTACGCGGCCATGTTCGACGCGTATGTGGCGAACCGGCACGGCAAGTTGTCGAAGGACGATTTCTGTGCATTCCAGACGTCGATCGCGCAGCGTTACACGAGCCAGGGCGCGAGCACCGATCCGCAAATCCGTAATCAGTGGGTGACATTCTTCACCGACCAGCGCGCCAGGGCGTTGAGCTGGCGCGCGGCTGTGGATCCGACCTTGCGTAACGGCTGAGCCTGGCGCGTGCGCCTGCTGTCTTGCCGAGCGCCGCCGTTGGCTGAACGGCGTTGCGCGTAGCCGGCGCTAGCCGCGCTGCGGCTGCGCGCCGCGCCACAGCATGCGGCGAATTTGCGCGAATACGGCTTCGCGCGTCGGCGTATTGAGGGCGTCGGGTTGTTGCGCCTGCGGCAACGGCAACTGATCGGCCAGCGCCAGCATGGTGAAGCCGTGCAGACTGGCCCAATACGCGTAGCCGATCAGCCGTGGATCGCCTTCCAGAATGCCCGCCGCGACGAGCCGCTCGAAATGCGCGCCGAGCATGCGCCACGCGCGCTGTGACGCCGCGGCGAGTTCCGGGTAGACGCTGTCCCGCTGGGTCAGGTCGAACATCAAACGGTAGGCGTGCGGTTCGTCGAGTGCGAAAGCGACGTAGGCTTCGCTCACCACGGAATGATCCGTTTCCGTGGCGGCCTCCGCTGCCGCTTCGAGGCGTGCCGCGAAACGATTGAATGCGGCTGAGCGGACCATCGCGAGAATCTCGTCCTTGTCGCGGAAGTAGCGATAGGGCGTCATGGCACTACACCGCAGTTCTTTTGCCAGTTCGCGCATCGTCACGCCCTCGGCGCCGCGCGTGGCGAACGCATTCTCGGCCACATGCCGCATGGCTTCGCGGAATTGGCGAATGTCGTCGGGGGAGAGCGTTTTGGGCATGCGCGAAGGCAGAAAGTCCGTCGCGTCAATTTACTGCGTAAATGAGGCGGGCACAATAAAGCAGGACGCTAGGTGGCGTCCTGCTTTTCACGCGAAGAATATTTGGGCGGTCTCAACGCAGCACAACCGCACGATCAAAGCGCCGTGTGCTGCGCGCCTCTCCCCTTTTGGGACATAAACTGCCCGTTCAACGGAGAGACGCGGTGAAACCGGGAAAACTAGGAAAGACGCTTGATGGCCCGCAATGCGCTGTCGCCGGTTTCAGTCACGCGCCATTGTTCGTTGCCTGACGCGAGCCGTTCCAGTTCCACCAACTGACGTTCCAGCAGGGCGTCGAGTTCTTCTCGCTCCATGTCGACCTGATTGGGAGCGTCCTTGACGAGCAACAACGTAGCGAATTCATGCGGACTCAGCATCGTTCTCTCCATGTCAGGCAAACGCGGACGGCCTTGCCGGCGACTGGCTCAAGCCAGTGAGTCCGCAAAGGATCAGGCGGGAGGTACGGCTCACGACAGTTTCACGCAACCGGCGCTACGCGGAACGCGCAACGAACGCCGGGGAACTGGAGTGTAGTCAACCGCACGTTAAACACCAAATCGGCCCCAGTAAATTTTCCCTTTGACAATTGGGCGCCTCAGCGGCGGTTGGGAGCCGCCGTCAGTTCCTTGATTTCACTCGAAGTTTTTCGTGCGCTGCAGCATGGCGGAGAATGCCTGGCCTCACTCGGCCACATATACCTGGCAGTTGGCGGCGGCGAGCGTTTCGGTCATCGCGGCGGGCGGCGCCATGTCCGTGAACAGGGCGTCGATCTGATCGAGATGGCCTTGGCGAACCAGCGCGGGGCGGCCGAATTTCGAGTTGTCGGCGGCGAGGAAAACGGTGCGCGCGTGCTGGATGATCGCTTCGGCCACGCGCACTTCGCGCGTGTCGAAGTCGCGCAGCGTGCCGTCCGTTTCGATGCTCGACGTGCCGACGATCGCAAAGTCCACCTTGAACTGGCGGATGAAATCGATCGCCAGTTCGCCGACAATCCCTTTGTCCCACGGCCGCACGATGCCGCCCGTCACCAGCACCTCGCAATCCGGATAGCCGCTCATCATGCTGGCGACGTTCAGATTGTTGGTGATCACGCGCAGCCCGCGGTGGCGATTGAGCGCGCGAGCCACTTCCTCCGTGGTGGTGCCGAGGTTGATGAAGAGCGAGGCCTGATCGGGAATGTGAGTGGCCACTAGCGCCGCAATGCGCCGCTTTTCTTCGTGGAACATGCGCTGACGCGCAGTGTAGGAGACGTTTTCGGAACTGGTCGGAAGACTGGCGCCGCCGTGATAACGGCGCAGCAGATTCATGTCGGCGAGCCAGTTGACGTCGCGGCGGATCGTCTGCGGCGTCACGTCGAAGTGCGCCGCGAGGTCGTCCACGGTCACGAAGCCGTCGCGTTGCACCCACTCCAGCAGTTCCTGTTGCCGGGCATTGAGAGTCAGGCGGGGGTCTCGGGTCATGTGTCTCGGTTCGTGGGATTTTTGTCGGCGCTGCCCGCCGCCGGCGCGCCAGGGCTCGACCGGTGGGCGGGTGATGCGTGAACGGGGTGAGCGTATTGTAAGACCATCACGCGCACTGTCTGCCAAGTCGTGCGACATGCATGAGATGCAACACGACGGCGGCACGATCCATTCAGGCGTTTTGCGCATTTATTCATTTGATAAATGAATTTGTTTTTTGGGCCGGATCACGATGCAATCCCGAATTCCGCGTTGACTTGTGCTTCACTCCATCTACCCCATTCGCCCCGTTTCCATTGGTTCCGCGTTCCGCAAGCCGGGCCGCGCTTTCTAGAGTGTTCGACATGACTGGCTTCAACTGGCAAAACCCTTACCCGACACCGCGTCTGCCTGTGTTCGCGCGCAACATCGTTTCGACTTCGCATCCGCTCGCCGCGCAAGCCGGGCTGCGCATGCTGTGGAAAGGCGGCAATGCCGTCGATGCGGCGATCGCGGCCGCCGCCGCCATCACGGTGGTCGAGCCGGTATCGTGCGGGCTTGGCGGCGACGCCTTCGCGCTGGTGTGGGACGGCAAGAAGCTGCATGGCCTGAACGCCTCGGGTGTGTCGCCGGCGGCGTGGAACGTCGACTACTTCAAGCGCAAATACGGCGAGGAAAACGGTCTCGCGAAGCAGCCCAAGCGCGGCTGGGACGCGGTGACGGTGCCGGGCGTGATCGCCGGCTGGGAGGCGCTGCATCAGAAATTCGGCACGCTGCCGTTCGCCGACCTGATGGAGCCGGCCATCGAAATCGCCGAGCGCGGGCATGCGGTGGCGAGCATCGTCGCCTACAAGTGGGCGGCAGCCGTGCCGGAACTGAAGGACCTGCCGGGCTTCGCCCAAACTTTCATGCCGCGCGGCCGCGCGCCGGAAGTGAGTGAGCTGGTGCGCTTTCCCGGCCATGCGAAGACGCTGCGCAAGCTCGCCGAGCAGGGCCCGCGCGCGTACTACGAGGGTGAAATCGCCGAACGGATCGCCGCATTTTCGCGCGAAGGCGGCGGCGCGCTGACCGCCGACGATCTGCGCAACTACCGCGCGGATTGGGTCGAGCCGATCGGCAAGGACTATCGCGGCTACACGGTGCACGAGATTCCGCCGAACGGGCAGGGAATTGCGGCGCTGATCGCGCTGGGCATCCTCGAAAAATTCGACGTGAAGGAGCTGGCGGTCGACAACGTCGAGTCGCAGCACTTGCAGATCGAAGCGATGAAGCTGGCGTTCGCCGACGTCTACCGCTACGTTGCCGATCCGCGTTCGATGGACGTCACGCCCGAGCAGATGCTCGACGACGCATACCTCACCTCGCGCGCGAAACTGATCGATCACAAGCGCGCCACGCACTTCAACTTCGGCATGCCGAAGGCCGGCGGCACCATCTACATGTCGGTGGCGGACGAGCGCGGCATGATGGTCAGCTTCATCCAGTCGAACTACATGGGCTTCGGCTCGGGCATCGTGGTGCCGGATAGCGGCATCGCCATGCAGAATCGCGGCTGCGGTTTCTCGATGGATCCGAAGTCGCCGAACGTGGTGGAAGGCGGCAAACGGCCGTTCCACACGATCATCCCGTCGTTCCTCACGCAGCAGGTGAACGGGCAGCAGGAAGCGGTGATGAGCTTCGGCGTGATGGGCGGCGACATGCAGCCGCAAGGTCATCTGCAATCCATCGTGCGGATGCTCGACTACGGTCAGCAGCCGCAGGCCGCGTGCGACGCGCCGCGCTGGAAGGTCAATCGCGACTTCACGATCGACATCGAATCGACGCTCGATCCGAAGACCGCCGAGGCCTTGCAGAAGCTCGGCCACACCATCAAGTCGGTCGACGATCCGTACATGGACTTCGGCTCCGGCCAGTACATCTGGAAGCTCGATCGCAACGATCCGGAGCGCGGCTATGTGGCGGCGAGCGACAGCCGCCGCGACGGGTTGGCCGCCGGGTTCTAGAAAAGGCATCCATCAGCGAAACGGCCGCCCGTTGAGGCGGCGCTTCGCCGCGCACGCACGCGAGGCTTCGTGCATCGCTCGCGGCGGCGCGATTGATCGACTGCCGCGGCAAGGTATCGCGCGAATCAGCTACACCGGACGCCAGCGGCGCTTCTGGCACACCCGGTATCGGGCATCAGCATCAGACAGGCAGGAGATATCATGCAGACCCCCGCGTCGCCGTCGGCGACCACTTCCGCGCATTCCCCGACTGCGCCGCTTTCCAAAGCGATGGTACGGCGGATCGTGTTTTCATCGTCGGTCGGCAATGCGCTCGAGTGGTTCGACTTTCTGGTCTACGGATACTTCGCGACCATCATCGCCAAAGAGTTTTTCCCGATGCAGGACGAGTGGCTCTCCACGCTGCTCGCCATTGCCACCTTCGGCATTTCGTTCCTGATGCGGCCGCTGGGCGCGGTCGTACTGGGTATCTACGGCGACCGCAAAGGCCGCAAGGCGGCGCTGACGCTCGCCATCGCGCTCATGATGGTCGGCACCTTCACGATGGCGGTGATGCCGCCATATGCAACCATCGGCATGGCGGCGCCGATCCTGATTCTGCTCGCGCGGCTCGTGCAAGGCTTCGCGGTGGGCGGCGAGTTCGGCAGCGCGACGGCCTTCATGGTCGAACATAGCGCGTCGCGCCGCGGCTACTACGCCAGCTGGCAGTTCGCGAGCCAGGGTCTCGCCGCGATCACGGCGGCCGCGTTCGGCTCGCTGCTGACCGCGTGGCTACCGCCCGCGCAACTGAACGACTGGGGTTGGCGCATGCCGTTCGTGTTCGGCTTGCTGGTCGGCCCGGTGGGCTATTACATCCGTTCGCATCTCGACGAGACACCCGAATTCCTCGCGCTGCGCGAGGCGCGTGAGGCTGGCGGTGCGCGCACGGAGGCGAGCGGCGAGAAGGACGCCTCGTTCGCCAGCCAGTGGGTCAACCTGCTGCTCGCCGTTGGTATCGTCGCGCAATCCACGGTCGGTGTGTATGTGCTGCAACTCTACATGCCGATGTATGCGGTCAAGCAGTTGCACATGCCGGCGGCGGCATCGTTCGGCGTGGTGGTGCTCAACGGCGGCCTGCAATTCCTGCTTTCGCCAGTCATGGGCGCATGGTCCGATCGGATCGGCCGGATTCGCATCATGCTGACCACGTCGATCCTGATGGGCGGGCTGATCTATCCGATGTTCGCACTGCTGCAGACTCATCCGACCATCGGCTGGCTGCTGCTGTTGCAGGGCACCGCAGGAATTTTCAAGGCGGCCTATTCCGGGCCCATGCCCGCGTTGATGTCGGAGATCTTTCCTACCCAAGTGCGCTCGACGGGTCTTTCAATCGGTTACAGCATTGGCGTGACGATCTTCGGTGGCTTTGCGCCCACGATTGTCGAAACGTTCATTCATTTGACCGGCGACAAACTTGCGCCAAGTTACTACGTGCTGATTGCCGCGGTGCTGTCGGGCCTCTCGCTCGTCGTCGTAGCCTGGCGTATGCGCCGCATGCGTCTGATGCAGGGCGTTCAGCCCGCCTGACCGGCAAGGCGGCCGGCGCCGAACCGAGGCGCCGACGGGCCTGCCTGACATGATCGGCGAGGCATCGTTGCAGACTTGAGCCAGCTCTTCGAGCTGGCTTTTTTTGTGCCTTGACGCCGCTATTTTGTCCGACTGAATGTTTCGACTATCGAGGAATTGGAACTGCGGCGGACCGGCATGGTCTGTGCTGGGTTATCTGCAGAGTTGTGAAACACCGGCTAAGATGCAAGATACAAGGGGTTAACTCTAATTCAAGGCGCTGTATCTGACACGGCAGACCGTTCGGGCGAGAGCGGGCTGTTTCGAGCACGCTCCACGAGTCGATACAGCTTTCGGAGCAAGACACGATGCACACTGAGCTGAACCATGTCATGCCCTGGCGGATCGAGGATATCGACCTCACCCGCATCGATCGGCAAAAGGCCGTCGCTAACGAAGACTTGCTGCTGCTGCTGTGCGCGTCTTCGTTTATCGAAAGCGGCTCCGATCTGTACACCAGCAACCTGAGCACGTTTTTCAACGGCGATCCCGAAGTCTCGGCCTGGCTCAACCAGGAGTGGGAGCCCGAAGAACTGCAGCACGGCCGCGCGCTCAAGACGTATATCGCTTACGTGTGGCCCGAGTTCGACTGGGACACGGCGTTTCGCAATTTCATGGAAGAGTACTCGCTGACCTGTTCAGTGGAGGATTTCGAAAAGACCCGCGCGCTCGAGATGGTCGCGCGCTGCGTGGTGGAAACCGGTACGGCAACGCTGTATCGCGCGATCGGCGAATGCTCGGACGAGCCGGTGCTCAAGCAGATCACCGACAACATCCGCACCGACGAAGTCCGTCACTACAAGCACTTTTTCAAGTACTTCAAGAAGTACAACAAGATCGAAGGCAACGGCCGGCTTGCTGTGCTGGGCGCGCTGATGCGCCGCGTCATAGAGATCAAGAACGAGGACTCCGAGATCGCCTTGCGGCACGTCTTCGCGGTTCGTTATCCGGAGCGCGTGCACGACTCGGCCTATAACCGCGAGCGCGCGGCACGTATCAATGCGTTGGTGCGGCGCAATCTGTCGGCCGACATGTGTGTGAAGATGCTGCTCAAGCCGCTCGATCTGCCGGCGAGGATCCAGCCGGGTGTGCATTACCCGCTCGCCAAGATTACGCAGCACGTGTTCTTCCGCTGATTCACGGTCGATGTCCGGCGTCGATGTACGGCGTTGCAAATGGCCCGCTCATGCGGGCCATTTGCTTCCCGGTGCATGATGCGGGCTTGTTCCCCCGGACTTGTTGACCAGACTTGTCCACCTCTAACCGGATCGAGACGATGAGCGATACTCCTGCCCCCGAACGTCCGCTCGAACACAACGTGTTCGATGAATGGCCCGATGCCGTGCGCGTTTTGTTCGACGGTTCGTCGCTTGCGAGCAAGACGGGTTTTACGGCGTCGTTGCTGAGCGTCGATGCGAATGGCCATGTGCGCACGTCGCTGCTCGGCGTCGGCGAGTTGTATGCGCCGGATTCGCGCACGCTATGCATCGCGTTGTGGCCGCAAGCGAGGGCGACGCGCGCCATAGCGCAAAGCGGACGGGCGGCGCTTACCTTTGTCTGCGACGAAGCGTTCTATCAGGTGCAACTGCTGATGACGCCGCTGGCGAGCGTTGCCGGCGACGCCAGCGGGCTCGTCTATCTGCACGGTTCGATCGACACCGCGGAGGCGCAAAGCGTCCGTTATGCGCGCCTGACTAGCGGCATTACGTTCGAACTGGAAGGGGAGGGAAAGGCGGTGCTCGATCGATGGGAACAACAGATCGAGCACCTGAAGCAAGCCGCGGCTGCGGCCGGCCGGTAGTCCTTCTTCGCGTGAGGGCAGCGGCCGGGGAAGGCGGCCGCTTGGGATCTAAGTGCAGAGGCTTAACGCAAAGGTTCGAAGCGGAGCCCCAACACGGAACCTCAACGCAAAGGCCCAGCGGAAAGGCTCAACGCAAAGGCTCAGCGCAAAGGCTCAGCGCAAAGGCTCAGCGCAAAGGCTCAGCGCAAAGGCTCAGCGCAAAGGCTCAGCGCAAAGGCTCAGCGCAGAACCTCAACGCAGAACCTCAACGCCCGCGCTGACCACTGCGCGTGGGCTGGCCACCGCGCGGCGCGTCGTTGCGCGGCTTAGTGCCACCCAGCAACGCACCCGGATTGCCGCCTTGCGGCTTCGCAGCCTGCGGCTTGCGCGGCGCATGCTGCGCAGCGCTGCCTTCATGCGCGACGGCACGCGGCCGGTCGTCATGACGCTGGCCGTCACGACGCGGCTGACCGTCGTTGCCGGCCGGCTTCGCACCCTGCGGCTTCGGCTGCTGTTGACCGTTCGCTGGGCGCTGACCCGACCGCTGCGCCGGTTTCGCGGAACCGGCTCCGCCGCGCCTTGCATCGTCACGCTTCGGTGCGCCTTGACCCTGACGCGGCGAGCGGCCACCGCCGCCACCACCACCCTGGCCGCGACGCAGGATCGGCTCCGGCTTCGCGGTCGGGTCCGGTTCGAAACCGGCGACCACTTCCTGCGGCACCGGACGCTTGATCAGCTTCTCAATGTCCTTCAGCAGTTGCAGTTCGTCGACGCATACCAGCGAGACTGCTTCGCCCGTCGCGCCTGCGCGGCCCGTGCGGCCGATGCGGTGCACGTAGTCTTCCGGCACATTCGGCAGATCGTAGTTGACCACGTGCGGCAATTGATCGATATCGATGCCGCGCGCGGCGATGTCGGTCGCGACCAGTACCTGCAGCGTGCCGTCCTTGAACTCGGCAAGCGCCCGTGTGCGTGCCGACTGGCTCTTGTTGCCGTGAATCGCCAGGGAGTTGATGCCGTCCTTGGTCAACTGCTCGGCAAGACGATTGGCCCCATGCTTGGTGCGCGTGAACACCAGCACCTGGAACCAGTTGTGCTGCTTGATCAGATGCGTGAGCAATTCGCGCTTCTTGTCACGATCCACCGGGTGAATCTTCTGCGCGACCGATTCCGCCGTCGTATTGCGGCGCGCGACTTCGATCAGCGCGGGCGAGTCGAGCAGGTTGTCGGCGAGCGTCTTGATCTCGTCGGAGAAGGTGGCCGAGAACAGCAGGTTCTGACGCTTCGGCGGCAGCTTGGCGAGCACCCGCTTGATGTCGTGGATGAAGCCCATGTCGAGCATACGGTCGGCTTCGTCGAGCACGAGAATCTCGAGATGCGACAGGTCGATGGTCTTCTGCTGCATGTGGTCGAGCAAACGACCCGGCGTCGCGACGACGATATCCACGCCGCTGCGCAGTGCGCCGATCTGCGGATTGATGCCGACGCCGCCAAACATCACGGTCGACTTCAGCTTCAGATACTTGCCGTAAGCGCGCACGCTTTCTTCCACCTGCGCGGCCAGTTCACGCGTGGGCGTGAGGATCAGCGCGCGCACGGCGCGCTTGCCCGAGCCGTTTGCAACGGCGGGTGAGGAGTTCAGACGTTGCAGGATCGGCAACGTGAAGCCGGCGGTCTTGCCGGTGCCGGTTTGCGCACCGGCCAGCAGGTCGCCGCCGTTGAGCACAGCGGGAATCGCTTGCGTCTGGATCGGAGTCGGTGTGGTGTAGCCAAGTTCGTGTACAGCGCGGACCAACGGTTCGGACAAGCCGAGAGAATCAAAAGACATAAAAGCTCTTTGCAATGCAGTTTCGCGAACGGCACAAATGGGCCAAGGCAGGCATAAAAGCGGCATGAACACGCCCGCATGGCGTGTTCGAGGCCCAAGCCCACTTCCGGTCGCAGAGAAATCGGCGGCACGCGGGAAACGCGTGCCGAATGCTTCAACGCGCTATGCAGACACGTTGACTGGCCTTAAGTTGCATTTCGCCGCCGTGGGATGTCACGCGACGTAGCGCGCAACACTGACGAATTGACACAGACTGCCCGCCAGTACGAACAGGTGCCAGATACCATGTCCGTGCCGGATGCGCTCGTCGTTGATGAAGAAGTAGATGCCGGCGCTGTAGATGACTCCGCCGGCCACGAGCCAGGCGGTACCCGCTGCCGGTAAGGCTTGCACCAGCGGGCGGACGGCAACGAGCGCGAGCCATCCCATCAACACATACAGCACCATCGAAACGCTGCGGGTGCGTCGCCCCAGCGTCAATTCCTGCACGATGCCGAGAGCGGCGAGCCCCCAGCTTACGCCGAATAGCGACCAGCCCCACGGTCCGCGCAATGTGACGAGCGTGAACGGAGTGTAGCTGCCGGCGATCAGCAGGTAGATCGCCGAATGGTCGCATTTCTGCAGGACCGCTTTCACGCGCGGACTGCGCACGCTGTGGTAAAGCGTGGAGATAGCATACAGCACGAACAGCATCGCGCCGTACACGCTGAAGCTGACTACCTTGTACGCGTCGCCGTCGAGCGCGCCCATCGTGACGAGCGTTGCAAGACCCGCCACCGACAGCACGGCGCCGACGAGGTGGGTAATGCTGTTGAAACGCTCACCGACATGCACGACTCTTTCCTCCTGCGCGGTTTCATAAGGACATATATATCCATATGATACCGGTCCTGAAAAAACGAAGGGCGCGGCCGCGAATTCCGCAGGCCGCGCCCCGGGTGCAACGAACGCTGCTTAGTCGAGCGGCGCCGAACGCAAATCGGACACTTGCTGCGGCGACACGGCCGTACCGTGGTTGCCCCACGACATACGGATGTACGTCACAACGGCTGCCACTTCCTGATTCGACAGCGCTTGCGCGAACGGCGGCATGCCGTACGGATGCGGGTTGGCGTCCGTGCTCGGCGGGTAACCGCCGTTCAGCACCATACGGATCGGGTTGACCGCCGACGGCATCTGGATCGACTGGTTGTTCGCGAGCGGCGGGAAGGCCGGCGGCATGCCGAGGCCGTTTTCCGCGTGGCACTTCGCGCAGTTGTCAGCGTAGATCTTCTGACCTTGCTTCAACAGTTCGCCGCCGAACTTTTCCGACGTTTCGAGCTGCAACGGTTCCGGTGCTTCGCTCTTCTGCGGAATCGTCTTCAGGTACGTGGCCATCGCGTTGATGTCCTCGTCCGACATGTATTGCAGGCTGTTGTGAACCACTTCAGCCATCGGACCGAACACGGCGCCGCGGTTCGACACACCGGTCTTCAGCAGATCGGCGATGTCTTTGGTTTCCCAGTCGCCCAGGCCGGCTTCCTTGTTCGACGTGAGCGACGGCGCGTACCAGTTCTGCAGCGGGATCAGGCCGCCGGCAAACGCGGCCGAGCTGACCGGGCCGCCCATCGCGTTGATCGACGTGTGGCACATGCCGCAATGGCCGAGGCCTTCGATCAGGTAAGCGCCACGGTTCCACTCGACCGACTTGGTCGGATCCGGCTTGTACTCGCCTTCACGGAAGAACAGCGTACGCCAGCCGATCAGCATGTTGCGCTGGTTGAACGGGAATTTCAGTTCGTGCGGACGGCTCGTCACGTTGACCGGCGTGACCGAACGCAGATACGCGTAGATCGCGTCCGAGTCGGCGCGCGTGACCTTCGTGTAGCTGGTGAACGGGAAGCCCGGATACAGCAGGCTGCCGTCTTTCGAACGGCCGGTGTGCATGGCGCGGTAGAAGTCGTCCTGCGTCCACTTGCCGATACCGTACTGGTCGTCAGGCGTGATGTTCGGCGTGAACATCGTGCCGAACGGCGTGGCCATGGGCAGGCCGCCGGCGAATTGCTTGCCGCCGCGCACCGTGTGGCAGGCGATACAGTCGCCGGCGCGGGCGAGGTACTCGCCCTTCTTGATCAGCGCGGCCTGGTCGGCGGGCGTTGCCGCCATGGCCGTGCCGTTATGCAGGTTGTCGCCGCCCGACCACAGGACGGGAACGAGAGCGGCAGCCGCAACGACGACGACTGCCGAGAGGGCGAACAAAGACTTGCGTTTCATTTGAGTGTCTCTCCCGGTGCCTTATTGCGGTTCGCTGCCGCAGGCAAGCGGAGTCTTCATCGAGCGGGCCGGAGCCGGCACGGGGTTTTGTGGAGCCTGTTGCGTGGAAAGCCATGCAGCAACGGCGTTCACGTCTTCGTCAGTCAGACGCGTGGCGATGGTGTGCATGCAGTCAGGCGCAATGGCGTGACGCGAGCCCGAACGCCATGCGCCGAGCTGCGCGCTGATGTAGTCGGAGTGCAGGCCGACCAGACCCGGAATAGCGGGTTCCATACCGGTCAGGCCCTTGCCGTGACAAGCCGCGCAAGCCGGAATCTGCTTCGAGGCGTCGCCGTTCAGCACGATCTGCTGGCCGCGCGCAAGCGTGCTCGACGACACCGTCGGCTTGGCCGGCGGCGGATACGGAGGACGCTGCTGCGAGAAGTACGTGGCGATCTGATGAAGGTAGTCGTCCGAGAGATACGTGACGAGGTAATTCATGGGCGGATACTTGCGGCGCCCTTCGCGGAAGTTCTGCAACTGGTTGTACAGATAGTCGGCCGGCTTGCCCGCGAGGCGTGGGAAGTAGTCGTTGTCGGTACCTTGGCCGTGAGTGCCGTGGCAGGCCGTGCAGCCTTGCACGCGCGCTTCCATGGTGTCGGGGGCCTTCGGTTGAGTCTGCGCTTTCGCAGCGCTATAGACACCCGCGGAGCCGATCAGCAGAAGGGCAAGCAACGGGCGGAAAATGCGTCTTGAAGACACGCGTAACTCCATCAAAATCGGGGACCTGACCGAACTTCGAGCGGCTCGGTGTGAAGGGCAGCCGGCGCTGCGGCGACGCAGCATTCTATCATCGAAGGGTGATGGTGACTATTTGCCTCATTAGAGAAGGTTCCGGCTGTCACAGCTATGCGACAGTTTGACGCGCAGCGCTGCTTCGGGCTACCTGTCGATCATCTGAATTTGCCTGCGCAATCAAGGGGCAAGCGCCGAATGCAGACGATCTATCCACAAAGCAGGTGGAACCGATGCCCGTACCAGCCATCGAAGCGTACACTTCCAGGCCCGCTGGCCTCCACCCGGCCGGGAATGCCCCGGGTCCAACGTCCACTGTTTTCCTGATCATCCCCTATCGGCCTCACATGAAGCTACCGAAATTTTCCCGTCCGGCGCTGCGAGCGTCGATGCTCGGCGCCGCGGCGCTAGTCGTGACGTCCACGGCGTTCGCCCATGCACATCTGATCTCGAGCCAGCCCGCGGCAAACGCCGAAGTCGTCGCGCCTACCGAAGTGACGATCCATTTCACTGAGCCGCTCGAACCGGCTTTCAGCAAGATCGCGCTTGCCGACGCGAGCGGTAACGCGGCCGCGCCGGCTGCGTCGCAGGTCGACGCGAGCGACGCCAGGGCCATGCATCTGCCGCTGCCGCAGTTGGGCGCCGGGCGCTATGCGGTGCACTGGACGGCGGTAGCCACGGACGGCCACCGTACCCAAGGCGACTTTGCGTTCATCGTCAAATGAGCATCGACGGACTCTCGATCGGGCAGGTCGCAATGGCCGCGCTCATGAATGTCGCGTTTGCGTTTGCCGTTGGTTCCGCGTTGCTCGGCGCGTGGCTCGCGAAGGACGCCCAGCAGAAGATCTCACCCGCGCGTCCCGCGTGGTTGCGCGCGCAACGCTCGATGTTGACGGCCACGGTCGTGCTGGTGCTCGCGGATCTCGGCTGGCTGTTGTATCAGGCGGCGTCGATGGGCGGTGTCGCATTGCCGGCCGCGATCGGTGTGGTGCCGACCGTGCTCACGCAAACCCATGTCGGCTATGGCTGGAGCCTCGCGTTTGCCGGCGCGCTGGTGCTGCTCGGCACGGCGATGGCCAGTCATACCGGCATGCTGCGCAATGCGCTGCTGTGGCTGGCTGTGATCGCGGTCGCCGCGGGCAAGGCGTCACTAGGGCATGCGGCCGATGCCGGGCCCGCCTCGGCCGCAATCGCCATGCAAACGCTGCACGTGCTCGTCACCAGCGTGTGGGGCGGGCTGGCGATGGCGGCGGGGCTTGCGGTTCTGCCGGCGCTCGGTACTTCGACCGCGCGCGGCATGTTGATCCGCACGGCGACTCAGGTGTCGAACGTTTCGGTGGTGGCCGTTGCGCTGGTGCTGCTCTCCGGCATCTTCAACGCGGTGCGGGGTTCGGGCGGCTCGTTCGAGGCGATCGAGCTGAGCGCGTGGGGCCATGTGCTGATGCTCAAGCTCGCGCTTGTCGCACTCGCGCTCGTGCTCGGCGGACTCAACCGCTTTTCGGCGCTGCCGCGCCTGCGCCGGACGGCTTCGACAATGGACGCCCATACGTTCGTCAACGTGTTGTATCTGGAAGCGCTGGCAATGATCGGCGCATTCGTCGTGGCGGCCGCGCTGTCGCATAGCGTGCCGGCGTTTGCTGCGCTCGGTTGAGGCCGTGGCGCGAGAGGGTGGGCGGCTCACGTGGCATGAAGGCCGCCATGCCGCCTGGGCCGCAGGCGCGTCCGCCGTGGCTCGGTGCTGCGAAGACTCGCACGCGTCCTGCAAGCCGCAAAAAGCGCCGCACGGCAAACACGTGCGGCGCAATCCACGGAATCGCCTCGCGGTCGCCGGCAATCCGTTACTGCTCTTCAGGCGGCGACCATGTGGCTTGCCCGCTCCAGTGTCTCCTCCGGAAACATCTCCTGCTGCAACTCGCCGGCGTCGCTGAACCACTGGCAGATCAGCCAGTTGCCCGGCGCGAACAGCACGGGCCCGCTCCAGGTCACGGTCATCGGGCGGCCGCCTGACTTGAGCTTCAGGACGTCGCCCGAGCGATACGCGGGTTTCGTGCGCTTCGTGAGACGCCTGGGCAGCCGCATGATGGCCCTCCGCTTATTCGAAGCCGAGCCGATGTCCGAGGATCGGCGCGCAAAAGAGCGCGATGGCGCAGCCCGCGGCTTTGCCTTCGAGTTCGGCGCCGGCGGCGCGCATCCCGTACGTATGTGTCAGCAGATCAAACAGTTGCGGCAGGCAGTAGACCACCGCGGCGCCGATGAAGCATTTCTCGACGGTCGAGATGCGCCAGCCGCGCTCGAATGCCAGCGCCGAGCCGATGATGCGCAGCACGCCGAACACCACCAGCGCGCCGACGGCGGCCTGTTCGCGCAACAGATAGTCAGGAAGGAATTCGCCCATGATGTACCCCGATGCATTTGTCGTTTGAATGCATTTGAGCAAGGAGTGGGCCATGCGTATGTCCGATGCCGAACAAACGGTGCGAGAGCCTTGATGGATAAGGCTTTATGGGGAGGTTTGCAGGGCGGGGAAGGGCTGGGAAGCGCCTGTTTCGGGCCCTTCGGTCCGGGATGTTACGTAACTGCGACGCCAGGCGCGTCACGTCACCGTAACGCGCTCGGCGCGTCTCACGAGAACGCTTGAAAACGCCGACGTCAAAACACGAACGTCCGCGCCAATCGGAAACGCCGCCCACGGGCGGCGTTCTTTCACCTGATTACCATTCGGCGACGCTGCCGTCTTCATGGCGCCACACCGGATTGCGCCAGCGGTGGCCGACCTTCGCCATCTCCCGCACTTTCTCCTCGTTGACCTCGACGCCGAGCCCCGGGCCCTGCGGAATCGACACGAAGCCGTCTTCGTACTTGAAGACCTCCGGGTTCCTGATGTAGTCGAGCAGATCGTTGCCCTGGTTGTAGTGGATGCCGAGACTCTGTTCCTGGATGAATGCGTTGTAGCTCACCGCGTCGATCTGCAGGCAGGTCGCCAGAGCGATCGGGCCGAGCGGGCAATGCAGCGCGAGTGCGACGTCGTAGGCTTCGGCCATCGACGCGATCTTGCGGCATTCGGTAATGCCGCCCGCGTGCGACGCGTCCGGCTGGATGATGTCGACGTAGCCGCCCGACAGAATATGCTTGAAGTCCCACCGCGAATACAGCCGCTCGCCCAGCGCGATCGGCGTATTGGTCTGGTTGACGATGTCGCGCAGCGCTTCGGCGTTTTCCGACAGCACCGGCTCTTCGATGAAGAGCAGCTTGTACGGGTCGAGTTCTTTCGCCAGCACCTTGGCCATCGGCTTATGCACGCGGCCGTGGAAGTCCACGCCGATGCCGATGTTCGGTCCGACCGCCTCGCGCACCGCCGCTACGTTGTTGATGACGCCTTGCACCTTGTCGAAGGTGTCGATGATCTGCAGTTCTTCCGAGCCGTTCATCTTCACGGCCTTGAAGCCGCGTTCGACCACGGCGCGCGCGTTGTTGGCCACGTCGCTCGGACGGTCGCCGCCGATCCACGAATACACCTTGATCCTGTCGCGCACCTGGCCGCCGAGCAGCGCATGAACCGGCGCGCCATGATGCTTGCCCTTGATGTCCCACAGCGCCTGGTCGACGCCGGCGATCGCGCTCATCGTAATCGGGCCGCCGCGATAGAAGCCCGCGCGGTACATCACCTGCCAATGGTCTTCGATCAGAAGCGGATCTTTGCCGATCAGATAATCGGACAGTTCTTCCACCGCGGCCGCCACCGTATGCGCGCGGCCTTCGACCACCGGCTCGCCCCAGCCGACAATGCCTTCGTCGGTTTCGATCTTCAGGAAGCACCAGCGCGGCGGGACGATGAAAGTTTCGAGCCTGGTGATTTTCATGGTGTGCGTCTCCTTGCGGCTTGGGCGCCTGCGAAATATTTCGAGGATTCACATGCTACAACAAAAGCGCTTTTAAGTACTATTAATAGTACTATTGGCCACATAGTGGCGACGTCATCTCCTCGACATGGCTTTGTCGAAGCAGTGGGTGTCACGGTCGAGGTGCCGGATAATCGCGCCCCTGCCGGGCTCGGTTCCGATATCAATAGCGCCGCAAGGCAGCTAGGAGAAAGCTATTCAGCATGATCTGCATGGGCGTGTCGCCCATCTGCTGGCGACCGCGATTCTGCGCGGCGACTATGCGCCCGAGTCGATCCTGCCGCGCGAAGCGGAGTTGATGGAGACCTTCGGCGTGAGCCGCACGGTGTTGCGCGAAGCGTTGCGCACGCTCACGTCGAAAGGATTGATCGAATCGCGTCCGCGCGTGGGCACGCGGGTGCGGCCGAAGCGTGCGTGGAATCTGCTCGATGTCGATGTGCTTGACTGGTACTCGCGGGTCGCCGAGCCGATGGCGTTCGCACTCAAGCTGCAGGAAATGCGCGAGATGATCGAGCCGTACGCCGCGGGTCTGGCGGCGGCCTCGCACACGGACGACACTTTCCGCGCACTCGACGCAGCTCATGCGGCCATGATCGCGGCGCGCAATGTCGACGAATGGGTGCGCGCCGATCTGCGGTTTCATTTGAGCGTGCTGATTGCGTGCAGCAATGAATTGCTGATTCCACTCGGCACGCTGATCGAGCGGACGCTCGAAGCGCAACTGCGCCTGAACGCGAAACGCGCGGACGTGTTCAATGCGTCGCTGGCCGAGCATACGGCGGTATTCGAAGCCATTCGCGATCGCGACGCCTCTGCGGCGCGCGCAGCGATGGCGGGACTTTTAGGTGTGACACGCGCGCGCATCGAGGCTTAGGCGTCAGCCTCGCGGCTGACTACGCCGCCGCGCTTCAATCCATCGCGGCGTGCGCCACCGACGCGTCCGGCGCCTTGTGCGTGGGGCGGATCAGCAGAAGCAGCGGAATGACCAGCAGCGTCGCCATGAACATCAGCTTGAAGTCGTTCAGATAGGCGATCATCGACGCCTGCTGGGTGATCGACGCATTCAGCGCGGCCATGTCGTAGTTCGAGCCGGTATTGAGCATGGGCTGGACCGCGGGATTGAAGGCCGTGATATTCGCCGCGAGGTCCGCGTGCGAGACCTGCGTGTTGCGCGTCATCAGCGTTTGCACGATCGAAATGCCGATACTGCTGCCGATATTGCGCATCAGGCTGTACGTCGCGGTGCCGTCCGCGCGCAGTTCGGGCGTGAGCGTCGAGAAGGTCAGCGCGCTAAGCGGCACGAACACCAGACCGAGCCCGAAGCCCTGAACCACCCCAGGCCAGACGATGTCCGACGCCGACAGCACGATCGTGTAATGCATCATCTGCCACAGCGCGAACGCCGAGATCAGGAAGCCGGTGAGCAGCAGGATCCGCGCGTCGATCCGTTTCAGCAGGCGCCCCGCGAACAGCATGGCGACCATCGTGCCCGCGCCGCTCGGCGCCGTGACGAGGCCGGTGGTCGCGACTGGATAGTTCATCAGGTTTTGCAGCATGGGCGGCAGCAATGCGCGCGTCGCATACATCACCGCGCCGATCACGAAGATGAAGAACGTGCCGGTGGCGAAGTTCGGGTCTTTCAACAGTTCGTATTTGAAGAACGACTTCTTGCCGACCGTTGCCGTGTGCACGAGAAAGAACGCGAAGCTGATCGCGGCGGTCAGTGCCTCGATGACGATCTCGTTCGAGCCGAACCAGTCGAGTTGCTCGCCGCGATCGAGCATGGCCTGCAATGCGCCGATGGCGAGACCGAGCGTGGCGAAGCCGAACGCGTCGAACTTCACGTCGTGCTTCGGTTCGCGCGAGGGCAGAAAGGTCGCCACGCCGAACAGCGCGAACGCGCCGATCGGCACGTTGATAAAAAACACCCAACGCCAGTTGTAGCTGTCAGTGAGCCAGCCGCCGAGCGTCGGGCCGAGAATCGGTCCGACCATCACGCCCATGCCCCACACCGCCATAGCCTGGCCCTGCTTTTCGCGTGGGTTGATGTCGAGCAGGATGGACTGCGACAGCGGCACCAGCGACGCGCCGAAAACGCCTTGCAGCAAACGCGACGCGACGATCTGCGTAAGCGTCTCAGACAACCCGCACAGCGCCGACGACGCCGTGAAGCCGCCGATCGCGACGATCAGCAGGCGCTTGACGCTCAGCCGGTCCGAGAGCCAGCCGGTGAGCGGCGTGGCGATCGCGGCGGCGACGATATACGAGGTCAGCACCCACGTGATCTCGTCCTGCGACGCGGACAGCGTGCCCTGCATATGCGGCAGCGCCACGTTGGCGATCGTGCTGTCGAGCGTCTGGATCAACGTCGCCAGCATGATCGAGATGGTGATCATCGGCCGGTTGAGCGGCGCGGCGGTGTTGGCCGCCGGGGTGTCGGAAGACATGAATGAGCGGAGGTCGTCGATATAGTAAGCATGCTTAGTATATCGGTTGCGTGCGTGCGCGCCATCGGGAATTATGCGGAGCCTGAATTCGCCAGTTTCAGCGCTGAAGAACGAAGGCCTTTCGTATAATTCGCGCATGAAAACCCAACTCGATGAGCGCTTCGGCTTCCTGATTTCCGACGTCGGCCGGCTGACCGGTAAGCGTTTCGACGATCTCGCGAAGTCTTCAGTCGATTTGACGCGCGCGCAGTGCCGCGTGCTGGCCTATCTCGCGCATTATGGCGACACCAATCAGGCGCGGCTCGCGGATCTGCTCGAAGTCGCGCCGATTTCGGCGGGCCGTCTGCTCGACCGGATGGAAGAGGGCGGCTGGATCGAGCGGACCGCCAATCCGCAGGACCGCCGCGAACGCCAGGTGCACATGACGCCTAAGGCCGAGCGCACGCTCGGCAAGGCCCGCAAGGTGGGTGACGAGGTCGCGCTCGAAGCGTTGAACGGCTTCACCGACGAAGAGGCGAAGCAGTTGATTGCGCTGTTGCAGCGGGTGCGGGGCAATCTGAGCCGGCTGGTGGATCGCTGATGTATGAATATCGCGCGCGGCGGAGCGCACCGGCCGGTGGACCAGCTTACGGAAATAAAAGCCGTTCGTAACGAAATTGCCACGTCGCGGCAATAGATTGAAAGTTTTCTTTCGACTCTTCCATGCTCGCTCCGCTACTGGTCGCTTTTTATGAAACTGTCCGACAGGGCAGCGTGACCGCCGCCGCGAAGCGTCTCGAAGTCAGTCAACCGACAATCACGGCGCGTATCCAGCAACTCGAAAAGCAGTACGGCGTCGAGCTGTTCCACCGGCGCGGCAGCCGCTTCGATCTGACCGACGCGGGCGCCGCGTTAATGCCGCTGATCGACCGGATGCAGCAGATCGAGAGCGACATCGACTTCACGCTGCGCAACGAGCGTGAGCTGGCGGCCGGCAATCTGCGGGTCGGCGCGACCGGGCCTTATTACATTCTGCCGGCCATCGCGGCGTTTCATCGCCTCTATCCCGCCGTCAAGATTTGCGTCGAGATCGGCAATTCGCAGCAGATTCTCGATGCGCTGCTCGACTTCCGCGTCGATCTGGCTGTGTCGTCGCAGCGCGTTGACGACCCGCGTTTCGCACGCCGCACGATTGCCGACGACCCGCTTGTCGTCGTCGCGCATTGCAGGCATCCGCTCGCCGCGCAGAAAACGGTCAGGCTCGCCGATATCGCCGCGCATACGCTGTTGTTGCGCGAACCCGGGTCGCGCACTCGCGAGGCGACGGAGATGGCGCTCAAGCGAATCGGCGTGCAGCCGGCCGTGCTGATCGAGATCGGCAGCCGTGAAGCAATCTACGAAGCGATCCGCCACAACATGGGCTGCACGCTGATGCCACTCGGCGAGGCGCCTGCGCATCCCGATCTGCGACAAGTTCCTCTCGAAGCCGATGCGCCGATCCTGCAGGAGTATCTGTACTACCTGCAAGCGCGAGCCGGTTCGCGTCTGATTACCTCGTTCATGGCCAACGTCGACGCCTGTACCCGGCAGCCCACAAAAAAAGCTGATGCGGTTATCGGCTAGCTTGCGCAGAACGACATACCCGCGTCGTCCGCGGTCCCTATCGTTGCACCGACTCGCCGGATGGTCCGGCGCACATCGGCATCGAAGAGAGGACCAACATGACACGGCACACCGTCGCGCAATTCGCATGCGGCCTGGCGTTGCTCGGCGCTCTCGGCGCAACGGCAGCGCTGAGCGGCTGCGGCGGCGCTTCGCAGTCGGGCAGCGGTAACGTCAACAACGGTGCGGGCGGCACGCCCGCCAGCACACCGGCGGCAGGCACGGCGCCGCCCGCCAGAAAAATGCTGCTGATCGAACTGGACGGCGTGACGTATAGCGCGCTGAGTGCGGGCATCGCCGGTGGCAAGCTGCCGAACCTCGCCAAACTGACCGTGGCGCCCGCCTATAGCGGCGGCGTCAACGGCACGCTGTCGCAGCAGCCGAACCTCGACACGCCAGGCTGGGCCTCGGTGCTCACCGGCACATGGGCGGACCGTCACCAGATCAATTCCGACGCGCCCAATCAGGCTCTGCACAGCAGTACCGTGTTCCAGAGGCTCAAGAGCGCGGGCGCCGGTTCGACGGGCGCGGTCGTCGATTCGGAAAGCCTCGCGGCCCTGTTGAGCCCGGATCAGAATGCCGGCTACCTGAACACGCTGGTGAACTGCGCATCGGTCGATACCTGTGTGACACAGACCGGCGCCGGCATGATCGGCAACGGCTATTCGTTCGTGGTCGCGCAATACCATTCGGCGCAGGACGCCGCGCTCAACACCGGCCTCGCATCGACGAACTATGCGAACACGCTGGTGCAACTGGATGCCGCGGTCGGCACGTTGATCGGCGAAACCGCCAAACGCAGCAACGAGAGCTGGCTCGTCATGGTGACCGCCGGTCACGGGCTGAACGCGGCCGGCGGCACCGACGGATTGCCGCTGCCGCCGGAGTCGACCAGCTTTATCGCGCTGAACCAGACGCCGAACGCGCGCCTCGGCAACACCGCCGCGCCGGCGACGATGGCCGCGCTTTACACGCGCGCCAGCATCGCAGACGTCACGCCGACGCTGCTCGCCTATCAGGGCGCACTGCCGGACGCTGCGTCCTATGCGCTCGACGGCGGCCAACTGCTCGGCGCCACGCCGGTCTCGCAACTGCTCGGCACGACCGGCAGCGACAACGCCAGCCTCGTGCTGAAGTGGACGGCGCCGGCCAGCGGCGCGATCAGCGTGCTGCGCAACGGTAGCGTGATTGCGAGCCTGCCTGCCGGCACGGCAACCTACACCGACAACCAGCTCGGTCTGACGACCACCGGCGTGTACCCGTTCAACTACACCGTGGTGGCCGGCAGCGCGCCGCTCTCGACCATCACCCAGGTCGTGTACGTGCAACCTCCGCCTCCGCCGCCCCCGCCGCCGCCGTTGGCCACCACGCTGACCACGGGGTTGAGCAGCTACTACCCGTTCGGCGCACTGCCGCCGGCGGACCGTCTGAATGCCAGCACGATGGGTCCGTGGGCCGCGGACGCCGACGCCGGCACACTCGTCGCCGACCCGTTCGGCGGCAAGGGCCTGCAGATCGACACGCACACGGTCGACAGCAATGGTTTCGACGGCTACAAGCTCGCGCAGATCGACGACGTGACGACGCATGCGCAGTTCACGATCGGCTTCTGGTTCTATACGTCGTGCGCAAATCTCACGGGCAATGGCACGCCGGTGTTCTCGAACAAGAACTACTACTCGGGCGGCAATGCGGGCATCGCGATCGGTCTGTTCCCCGGCTCGGGCACGAGCTGCAACATCCGCTTCAATGTCGGCGACGGCAGTACGCGCAACGACATCAACAGCCTGAACGTCAGTGCGAACAAATGGACGTATCTCGCGCTGAGCATCGACACCGCCGCGAAGACGATCAACGCGTACATCTTCGACCCGGTGCTAGGCGAGCAGAAGGTGCTGGGCCAGACGTTGAGCGTGAACATCGCCAAGCTGCCGGGTCTCGGCGTGTTCGGGCTCAACGAGGACGGCACGGGCCGCTACTACATGAATGCCTGTAACGACAGCCCACCGTACACCGTTGGCGAGTGCGCGGCCACGCCGCCGGACGTACAGGCATTCAGCGATCTCGCGCTTTGGACCCGTATCGTCACTGAAGCCGAGTTGCAGTCGGTCTACGGTTCCGGGCAACCGCTCTCCACCCTGATCCACTAAACGGAGTTCCGCAATGAACCCGACCACTTCCTGTTCGAAGGTGCGCGAGGCGCATGAGATAGGTGAGGCTCTCGCGCGCTGCGGCGAGGCGGCGAAGCGCGGGCTGCTTGCAGCGGCGGCCTTGTGCGCGGTGTGCGTCACGCTGGCCGGCTGCGATGGCGGCTCAAGCGGCTCAAGCGGCGGCAACGGCACCAGCGCCGCGAACGGCGCTGCCCCGGCAGCCAACAGCGCGCCGGCCGGCGCGGGCGGCGCGAGCGCAGCGGTGGCGATCGTCGCGGCACCCGCTTCCGGCGCGTGCGCCGCGTCGGGGGCGAGTGCCGTGCAACCGTTGCAGAACACGCAGCTTGTCTGCGCGCCCTGACGCGACCCCTGCCGCGTGCGCCTGTTATGTCGACCTTCCGGCCGTCCCATACGGCGGCCACGCAAGCGCACAGATTCTGACGATCCCAACACACCAAACATGACCTCACTGGACCGCCGTACCTTCCTGCGCAGCGCCGCGGGCGCTGCCGCGCTCGGCCTGTTCCCACCCGCGATTCGCCGCGCGCTGGCGATTCCCGCGAACAACACGACCGGCACCATCAACGACGTGCAGCATGTCGTCATCTTCATGCAGGAGAACCGATCGTTCGACCATTATTTCGGCACGCTACCGGGCGTGCGCGGCTTTAGCGACCGCTTCGCGATTCCCCAGCCCGGCGGCACGACCGTGTTTCAGCAGAACGACGGTACGCGCACCGTGCTGCCGTTCCATCTCGACAGCACGCAAGGCAACGCGCTGCTCGCCGGTGGTCCGCATTCGTGGAGCGACGCGCATCAGGCCTGGGACAGCGGACGCATGACGCAATGGCCGAAGGCCAAGGGCGATGTGTCGATGGGTTATCTCAACCAGGCCGACGTGCCGTTCCATGTCGCGTTGGCGAACGCGTTCACGATCTGCGACGCCTATCACTGCTCGCTGCATGGCGGCACCAACTCCAATCGCATTTTCTTGTGGACCGGCACCAACGGCGCGAGCGCGGGCGCCAATCCGGTGGTCAACAACGACGGCTGGGATGGCCTCGGCGCTTCCGCCACCGGCCTGACGTGGACGACTTATCCCGAGCGCCTGCAGGCAGCGGGCGTGAGCTGGAAGGTCTACCAGAACATGCCGGACAACTATACGGATAATTCGCTCGCCGGCTTCGCGACCTATCGCAAGGTCAACGAGACGCTGCCCGGCTCGCCGTTGCTGCCGTACACGCAGTCGCTCGAAGCGGTGGCGCCGCTGTACAAGGGCATCGGTAATACGATGCCCGACGGCGGTTTCCTGCAGGCGTTGAAAGACGACATCGCCGCAGGGCAAATGCCGCAAGTGAGCTGGATCGTGTCGCCGCAGGCGTACTGTGAACACCCGGGCGCCTCGACGCCGGGGCAGGGCGCCTACTATCTGCAACTGCTGCTCGACACGTTGACCGCGAACCCCGACGTGTGGAGCAAGACGGTGCTGTTCGTCAATTACGACGAGAACGACTGCTTCTTCGATCACATGCCGCCGCCCGATGCGCCGAGCAAAAATGCGGACGGCACGTTTGCCGGCAAGTCGACCGTGGACACGCAGTACGAATATTTCACGAAAGCCAACCCGCCGGGTGATTCGTCGCCGATCGTGCCGGACGGACAATGTTTCGGCCCAGGGCCGCGCGTGCCGATGTTCGTCGTATCGCCGTGGAGCACCGGCGGTTGGGTGAACTCGCAGGTGTTCGATCACACTTCTGTGTTGCGTTTCCTCGAGCAGCGTTTCGGTGTGACCGAAACCAATATCAGCCCGTGGCGGCGCGCGGTGTGCGGCGACCTCACGTCGGCGTTCAACTTCCGCAATCCGAACGACGCGCCGCCGGCTTCGCTGCCAGCGGCCCCGAGCAAGGCCCAGGCGGACGCGCAGAACACGCAGCAGAGCGCGCTCGGCGCGGTGCCGGTGCCGTCGGCGGCCAGTCAGCAGATGCCGCAGCAGGTGCTGATGTCGCGGCCGTCGCGCGCGCTGCCGTATCTGCTGCATGTGAGTGCCAACGCCGACGTGCAGGATGGCCTGATCTGGCTGGTCTTCAGCAACACGGGCACGGCGGGCGCGGTTTTCCATGTGTACGACCAGTTGCATCTCGACCGCGTGCCGCGCCGCTATACCGTCGAAGCCGGCAAGGAACTGTCGGACTCATGGAGCGCGCTCGCCGACGACCATGGTAACTACAGTCTATGGGTGCTAGGACCGAACGGGTTCCATCGTTCGTTTCAGGGAAATGTCGCCACGGTGGCGACCGGACCGAATCCGGAAGTGCGCGTCTGCTACGACGTGGTCAACAACGCCGTCTATCTGACGATCATGAATACGGGCAATGCGGTCGCCAACGTCACGGTGACGTCGAACGCGTATCGCAGCGACGGTCCGTGGACGTATGCGGTGCCGGCGGGGATGCAGGTCGAGCCGTACTGGTCGACCGGCGCCGTGGGTGGCTGGTACGACTTCACGCTGAGCGCGGCCGGTGGGTTTTCGCGGCGTTTTGCCGGCCGTATCGAAACCGGCAAGGATAGCGTCAGCGACCCGGCAATGGGCGTGACGAGTTAAGGCAGCAGCAGGACCGCGCGAGGAGCGCAAGAAGTGGCACTTCACAGGGAGTCAGCCTCGCGCTGACTCCCTTTTTTGCGTCATGCCTGGATAAGCGCGGCTAGTTCGTTCCGGAGACTCCGGCCGCTCCCGACGGCGGCACGAGTTCGAAACATGCCGGCGGCGCGACGGACGTTTTCGTTTTCGCGTCAGGCTGCTGCGGGTCGATACATTTGAAGGCGCTCTGATCACGCTGGACGAAAATCGTTTCGGCCGGGCCGGCGTTGCCGTGGGCGCCGTTGACGACCGCGACGATCTTGTAGCCGTCCTGCAGCAGCGTGGAGAGGGTGGTCGCGCTCGTGCGCCACTGGCTGTCGGACGGTGTCTGGGCCTGGGCGGCCGACGCGGCAGTGCCGCCGAGAAACGTGATGGAAACGGCGGCCACGGCGAGCATGGCGGTGCGGAACGTCATCAAGAAACCTCCTTGAAGTTGCGATTTGGAAAGCCAAAACAAAAAAGCCGCTGAACCTTGCGGATCAGCGGCTTTTTTTTGCAACTGGTGGCGAATCAGGGACTCGAACCCCGGACCTGCGGATTATGATTCCGTCGCTCTAACCAACTGAGCTAATTCGCCGAAAGAAGCGAGATTATGCGGATGGCGCCGGAGGCTGTCAACCCCCGGCGCGCAACTTTTTCAGGTTGCTGTGGGCATCAGGCGTTTCAGTCCCTCGCGTAGATGTCCGAGTCCTTGGTTTCCTTGACGAACAGCATGCCAATCACGAAGGTAATGAGCGCGATCACGATCGGATACCACAGCCCGGAGTAGATATTGCCCTTCGCCGCCACGATCGCGAACGCGGTGGCCGGCAGGAAGCCGCCGAACCAGCCATTGCCGATGTGATACGGCAGCGACATCGAGGTGTAGCGAATGCGCGTCGGGAACATTTCCACCAGCATGGCCGCGATCGGACCGTAGACCATCGTCACGTAGATCACGAGGATCGTCAGGATCACCACGCTCATCGGCCAGTTGATCTGCGACGGATCGGCCTTTGGCGGATAACCCGCGGTCTTCAGCGTCGTCGCAAGGGTCGTGTCGAACGCCTTGCCCCGATCCTTGGCGTCGGCGGCCTTGCCGTCATACGTGTTGACCACCGTATCGCCGACCTTGATCTCCGCGAGCGTGCCCGCCGGCGCGGCGACGTTCTCGTAGTTCAGGCCGGCCTTCGAGAGCGCGCTCTTGGCGATGTCGCAGGAACTCGTGAACTTCGAGGTGCCGACCGGGTTGAACTGGAACGAGCACTCGTCCGGATTCGCGATCACGACGATCGGCGCCTTCGCCGTTGCGGTTTCCAGCGCCGGGTTGGTGTAGTGCGCCAGCGCCTTGAACAGCGGGAAGTACGTGCATGCGGCGATCAGCAGGCCGGCCATGATGATCGGCTTGCGGCCGATACGATCCGACAGCGAGCCGAAGAACAGGAAGAACGGCGTGCCGATCAGGAGCGCGATGGCGATCATGATGTTGGCGCTGCTGCCGTCCACCTTCAGCGTCTGCGTCAGGAAGAACAGCGTGTAGAACTGGCCCGTGTACCAGACCACGGCCTGGCCGGCGGTCAGCCCGATCAGCGCGAGAATCACGACTTTCAGGTTCTTCCACTGGCCGAACGCTTCGGACAGCGGCGCCTTGGAGGTCTTGCCTTCGGCCTTGATGCGCTCGAACACCGGCGATTCATGCAGTTGCAGACGAATCCACACCGACACGCCCAGCAGGATGATCGACGCGACAAACGGAATGCGCCAGCCCCAGGCACCAAACGCGTCTTCACCCATTAGCGTGCGCACGCCGAGAATCACCAGCAGCGACAGGAACAGGCCGAGCGTGGCGGTCGTCTGGATCCAGGCCGTATAGAAGCCGCGGCGTCCCGCCGGCGCATGTTCGGCCACGTAGGTGGCCGCGCCGCCGTATTCGCCGCCGAGCGCGAGGCCCTGCAGCATCCGCATGGCGATGAAGATCACCGGCGAAGCAATGCCGATCGCCGCGTAGCCCGGCAGAAAACCGACGAGGAACGTCGACAGACCCATGATCACGATCGTCACGAGGAACGTGTACTTGCGTCCGACCAGATCGCCGAGCCGCCCGAACACGATCGCGCCGAACGGCCGGACCGCGAAGCCGGCGGCGAAGCTGAGCAGCGTGAAGATGAAGCCGGCGGTCGGATTGACGCCGGAAAAGAAGCTCTTGCTGATGAAGGCCGCAAGCGAACCGGCCAGATAGAAGTCGTACCACTCGAAAACCGTACCCAGCGACGAGGCGAAGATTACCCGCTTCTCTTCGTTCGTCATCGGCACGTGCGAGATTTGCCCGCCAACGGTAGCCATATGTCATCTCCAATATTGATATGCACGCGGTCTGCCGGTGACGGCGTTCCCGTGAAACCGATTATTGGAGTGGAAACTTACGGTGTACTGACGTGGCGGGGCGAAATTGTGGTTTGACGTGTATCGGCGGATTTCGTTAAAAATCAGCTAACCTGACTTTAAATTCGCCTAACAGACCGCTTAATTATCTCAATATTGAGATTGCGCGTTTGCGTGATCAGGACGCGTTAGGGTAAGTCCCGCCCCGCTCATGCACGTGCAAACTGACGCGTACGAGCGTGCCGGCCAGCCGCGGCGAGGTTTGATAGACGTTGTCGTCGATCATCAGCTCGCCGCCATGCATGGTCGCGATCTCGCGGACGATCGCAAGCCCCAGGCCGCTGCCGTCGCCCTCGCGTCCGAGAATCCGGTAGAAGCGCTCGATCACCCGCGAACGCTCGGCCACCGGAATACCGAGCCCGGTATCCTCGACTTCCAGATGCACGAGCCTCTCTGGCGCGTCGTGCCTCACCCTGACCGTGATGCGCCCGCCCGGCGGCGTATAGCGGATGGCGTTGTCGATCAGATTCGACAGCATTTCGCGCAGCATGACCGGATTGCCGTCGACTTCGACGGGTTCGTCAGGCGCTTCGTAGCCCAGATCCATCTGCTTGGCGAGTGCGGCCTGAACCCAGTCGCGCACGGCGCTGCGCGCCACTTCCGTCACCTCGACCGGCGTGAAGATCTGCCCCGACATGCGATTTTCCGCGCGCGCCAGCGCCAGCAACTGCGTGACGAGTCGCGCGGCTTGCTCCGAACTGGTGGCGATCTGTTCGAGCGAGCGATGCACTTCGGCGGAGGCGTCCTGGCGCAACGCCAGTTCGGCTTGGGTGCGCAGGCCGGCCAGCGGCGTTTTCATCTGATGCGCGGCGTCGGCGATAAAGCGCTTTTGCAACTCCATGTTCTGTTCGAGGCGCGTCAGCAGATCGTTGAACGAGGTCACGAGGGGCTCGATTTCGGGCGGCGCGCGGCGCGCTTCCAGCGGCGAAAGGTCGTCCGGGCGGCGCGCGCGGATGTGCGCTTGCAGCGCGTGCAGCGGCGCGAGACCGCGCGAGAGGCCGAACCACACCAGCAAGATTGCGAGCGGCAGAATCACGAACTGCGGCAGGATCACGCCTTTGATGATGTCGTTGGCAAGCTGGCTGCGCTTGTCGAGCGTTTCTGCCACCTGTACCAGCACGGACTGCGCGCCGGGCGTCTGCGGAAACTCGACGGTCGTGTAGGCGACGCGGATATCGTTGCCGCGCAACACATCGTCGCGAAATTCGACGAGACCCGGCTGCGGCCGGTCTTCCTCGTGCGGCAGCGGCATGTCGCGCTCGCCGCCCACCAGTTCGCCGCGCGTGCCGAGCACCTGGTAGAACACGCTGTCCACATTGTCGGCGCGCAGAAAGTCGCGCGTGGAATCGGGCAGCGACAACTCCGCCACGCCGTTGACCGGATGAATCTGCCGGGCAAGCACGTAAGCGTCGGTTTCCAGCGCGCGGTCGAACGGGCCGTTCGCGATCGACTTGGCGACCAGATAGGTGACGGCAAGGCTCATCGGCCAAAGCAGCAGCAGCGGCGCCAGCATCCAGTCGAGAATCTCACCGAACAGCGAACGCGGGCGAGCCTCGGCGGCGGCTTCGGTTTCGTCGGGCGGGGCGAACGGGTTGGCGTAGCGCTCGTCGCGCGCCTCGTCGAGGTCCGCCGCGTGCGCCGTAGCGCGGTCTGCGCGTGCGGACATGGGCGTCCTCTATTTGTAGTGGTGGCTCGCCGGCATCGCGCCGGACGGCGGCGATGGGGGCGGTTCGGGTTCGACGGGCGGGGGCGTGGGCAGGGCGTTGGCGCTCGGGTTCGCGCTAGCCGGCGCCGCCGCTTTCTCGAGGCAGTAGCCGAGCCCGCGCACGGTGATGATGCGCACGCCGCTCGGTTCGATTTTTTTGCGCAGGCGGTGCACGTAGACCTCGATCGCGTTGTTGCTGACTTCCTCGCCCCATTCGCACAGATGGTCGACGAGCTGTTCTTTCGAAACCAGCCGGCCGATCCGTTGCAGCAGCACTTCGAGCAAGCCCAACTCGCGCGCGGACAGATCGATCACCTGTTCGTTGACATAGGCGATCCGCCCGACCTGGTCGAACGACAGCGAGCCGTGCCGCACGACCGTCGGGCCGCCGCCCGCGCCGCGCCGTGTCAGGGCGCGCACGCGTGCTTCGAGTTCGTTCAGCGCGAAGGGCTTGGCCATGTAATCGTCGGCGCCGAGGTCGAGACCCTTGACGCGTTCGTCGACGCTGTCCGCGGCGGTCAGAATCAGCACCGGCATATTGGAATTGCGGGCGCGCAGGCGGCGCAGCACCTCGAGCCCCGACATGCGCGGCAGGCCCAGATCGAGAATCAGCAGGTCGAAAGTCTGCATCGACAGCGCGGTGTCGGCCTCGACGCCGGTCTTCACGTGATCGACAGCATAGGCCGATTGGCGGAGTGATCGAACCAGACCGTCCGCGAGTATGCTGTCGTCTTCGGCAATAAGAATTCGCATGGTGCGCCAGCCTGGCATTGCCGGCACCGTGGGGTGTCCCCCGGCGCACAGCGGTCTCCGAAAATTATTGTGGGTGGTTTGGGCCGCGCGACGGTAAAAATGCGTGTTCGCATGAGAATCGCGCTTGCCAAAACTACTGTTTTTTTATACAGTGTCTGGGTTTCCTGTGCTGTCCTTTGCGAGTAGGTTGAAACTCGGGGTCGCACATCCGCCTCAGACGCCGTTCATCATAGCAAAGGACGATTCATGGAAGAAAGCAAGAAAGGCTCGGCTGGACTGACTGCTGAAAAGAGCAAGGCACTCGCTGCCGCACTCGCGCAGATCGAAAAGCAGTTCGGCAAAGGGTCGGTCATGCGGCTCGGCGCAGGTGAGGTAGTCGAAGACATCCAGGTGGTTTCAACCGGATCACTCGGCCTCGACATCGCGTTGGGCGTCGGCGGTTTGCCGCGTGGCCGTGTGGTCGAAATCTATGGCCCGGAATCGTCCGGTAAAACCACGCTGACGCTGCAAGTCATCGCCGAAATGCAGAAGATCGGCGGCACGGCGGCGTTTATCGACGCGGAACACGCGCTGGACATCCAGTACGCGGGCAAGCTCGGCGTGAACGTGAACGACCTGCTGGTGTCGCAGCCGGACACCGGCGAGCAGGCGCTCGAAATCGCCGACGCACTGGTGCGTTCGGGTTCGATCGACATGATCGTGATCGATTCGGTCGCGGCACTCGTGCCGAAGGCTGAAATCGAAGGCGAAATGGGCGACTCGCTGCCGGGTCTGCAAGCGCGTCTCATGTCGCAGGCGCTGCGCAAGCTCACCGGCACGATCAAGCGCACGAACTGTCTCGTGATCTTCATCAACCAGATCCGCATGAAGATCGGTGTGATGTTCGGCAATCCGGAAACCACCACGGGCGGTAACGCGCTGAAGTTCTACGCGTCGGTGCGTCTGGACATTCGCCGCATTGGTTCGATCAAGAAGAACGACGAAGTGATCGGCAACGAAACGCGTGTGAAGGTCGTCAAGAACAAGGTGTCGCCACCGTTCCGGGAAGCGATTTTCGACATTCTGTACGGCGAAGGCATCTCGCGTCAGGGCGAAATCATCGACTTGGGCGTACAAGCCAAGATCGTCGACAAGGCCGGCGCGTGGTACAGCTACAGCGGCGAACGTATTGGTCAGGGCAAGGACAACGCGCGCGAATTCCTGCGTGAAAATCCGGATATCGCTCGCGAGATCGAAAACCGTATCCGCGAATCGCTGGGTGTGAATGCTATGGCTGAAGCCGCGACTGTCGCAAGCGCTGAAGTCGCGGACGAAGAAGAGTAACCATCACGTGATACGCAAGGGCCGGCCGTTGTCCGATACCGGACGCCATGCGGCCGGCCCGCGTGATGAAAACGACGAGTCGTTCGATCCGTTCGAATCGTTCGACGCACACGATCGCGCTGCGGGCCGCAATCCACAGCGCGCTCAGTTTGAAACCTCCCCGTCCTCCGGTTCCGATCCTTCGGAAACCACCTACACCCGCTCGCGTCGCGTTCCAGGCGAAGCGAAACCCGAGCAGGACGAAGCCAAAAAATCCCAACGTCCGGCACGGTCGCTAAAAGGCCGCGCGCTCGGCTATTTATCCCGCCGCGAATACAGCCGCACCGAACTCGCGCGCAAGCTGAAGCCGTTCGTCGAGGAAACCGATTCGCTCGACACCTTGCTCGATTCGCTCGAAGCCGAAAACTGGCTATCCGATTCACGTTTCGCGGAAAGCCTGATTCATCGCCGGTCGTCGCGGCTGGGCGTGAGCCGGATTGTCGGCGAATTGAAGCAGCACGCGGTCGACCGGACCCTCGTCGAAGAGGCGAGCGCGCAATTGCGCGAAACGGAGCTCGCCCGTGCCCAGGCCGTCTGGCAGAGAAAATTCGGCCGGCTTCCCGAAACGCCCGCCGAGCGGGCGAAGCAGGCGCGTTTTCTGGCCTCGCGCGGATTTTCGGGCGCCACGATCGGCAAAGTCCTGAAGGGGATCGACGAGGAGTGGGCTGGCGAGTAGCCGCGTCGTCTTTTGTCCGCGTACAAGCCGTTGGGACAGCGTCTTGCGCGCTCAGCCGCCTGTAGCGCGGCCGAGCGCATTCCAATCTGTCTCAAATACTCAGTATGCTAAAATTCGTGGGTTTTCCAATCCGGCCTTCCCTTCCCGCATGCCGCTCTCCCCGCCAGTGTCCCGTCAGTTGCGCCATCGTCGCGCAATCAGAGCGGAAGCCTATGAGCGAGCCGATGGCCTGTGGGACGTGGAAGCGTGCTTGACCGACGAAAAACCGCGCGACGTGGTGCTGGCGTCGGGCGTCCGGCCCAATGGTCAGCCGATCCATGAACTCTGGCTTCGCATCACCATCGATCGCAAGCTCAATGTCGTCGACGCCGAGGCGTCGTCCGACTGGGTGCCCTATCCTGGCTTGTGCCAAGTCAGCAATCCCGCCTATCGTGCCCTCATCGGGCTCAATCTCCGTCAAAACTTCCGTCGTGAAGCTGCCCGTTTGCTGGGCGGCACGGTGGGTTGCACGCATCTCACCGAGCTGTGTGCCGTCCTGCCGACCGCCGCGATTCAGGCATTTGCCGGCGAAGTGTGGAATACCGGTGACAGCGCGCCGGGCGCGAAAGCGGGTTCAGGAGACGAATCGTCTAACAGCACAGGTGAGCATTCCAACGATAAACCGCCATTCCAGCTGGGACGCTGCCACGCGCTGCGTTTCGACGGCGAGGCGGTGCAGCAGTTTTATCCGCGCTGGTATGGTCACGCACCGCGTTCAGCGGAACGCGTGGCATCGTCGGGCGACGGAGCAGTTCGCCAGACAGCCGAAGGCGGCGACACGTCCGGCATGAACGACGGCAGCGGAAACGAAGTTCAATCCAACTCTCAGACTGAAGGGAATCACGCATGAAGATTCACGAGTACCAGGGTAAGGAAATCCTGCGGAAATTCGGCGTCGCGGTACCGCGCGGCAAGCCGGTCTTCTCGGTGGATGATGCGGTCAAGGCCGCGGAAGAGCTCGGCGGCCCGGTATGGGTCGTGAAGGCTCAGATCCACGCGGGTGGCCGTGGCAAGGGCGGCGGCGTGAAAGTCGCCAAGTCGCTGGATCAGGTTCGCGAGTACTCGAACCAGATCCTCGGCATGCAGCTCGTCACGCACCAGACCGGCCCGGAAGGCCAGAAGGTGAATCGTCTGCTGATCGAAGAAGGCGCTGACATCAAGAAGGAACTGTATGTCGGCCTCGTGATCGATCGCGTGTCGCAGAAGATCGTCGTGATGGCATCGAGCGAAGGCGGCATGGACGTCGAAGAAGTCGCGGAAAAGACGCCTGAGCTGATCCACAAGGTTGCTGTCGACCCGTCGACCGGCCTGAAGGACGCCGAAGCTGACGACCTCGCGAAGAAAATCGGCGTGCCCGACGCATCGATCCCGCAAGCGCGCGCGATCCTGCAAGGCCTGTACAAGGCATTCTGGGAAACCGACGCATCGCTGGCCGAAATCAACCCGCTGATCCTGACCGGCGACGGCAAGGTCATCGCGCTGGACGCCAAGTTCAACTTCGATTCGAACGCACTGTTCCGCCACCCGGAAATCGTCGCGTATCGCGATCTGGACGAAGAAGATCCGGCTGAAGTCGAAGCCTCGAAGTTCGACCTCGCGTACATCTCGCTCGACGGCAACATCGGCTGCCTCGTGAACGGCGCAGGCCTCGCCATGGCAACGATGGACACCATCAAGCTGTTCGGCGGCGAACCGGCGAACTTCCTGGACGTGGGCGGTGGCGCCACGACCGAGAAGGTCACGGAAGCGTTCAAGATCATGCTGAAGAACCCGAACCTGACCGCGATTCTGGTCAACATTTTCGGCGGCATCATGCGCTGCGACGTGATCGCGGAAGGCGTGATCGCGGCGTCGAAGGCCGTCTCGCTGAAGGTGCCGCTCGTGGTCCGCATGAAGGGCACGAACGAAGACCTCGGCAAGAAGATGCTCGCTGAATCCGGTCTGCCGATCATCGCGGCTGACAGCATGGAAGAAGCGGCTCAGAAGGTCGTCGCGGCTGCTTCGGGCAAGGCGTAAGCCAGACCCCGAGCGCGTTTACCAGAATTACGAATGGCGGCGGGACAGCGGCGCAAGCGCGACGCGGGCGAGGAACATTCCGCCTCGCGGCGCCACTGCATGACGCCAAACGAACAGAGGTCAATACATGTCGATTCTGATTAACAAAGACACCAAGGTCATCACGCAGGGCATCACCGGCAAGACCGGTCAGTTCCATACGCGTGCTTGCCGTGAATATGCAAACGGCCGCGAAGCGTACGTTGCGGGCGTGAACCCGAAGCGTGCCGGCGAAGACTTCGAAGGCATTCCTATCTACGCTAGCGTCGCTGAAGCCAAGGCTGAAACGGGCGCGACCGTGTCGGTGATCTATGTGCCGCCGGCAGGCGCTGCTGCTGCGATCTGGGAAGCCGTCGAAGCCGATCTGGATCTGGCGATCTGTATCACGGAAGGCATTCCCGTCCGTGACATGATCGAGCTGAAGGCTCGTATGCGCGCTGAAAACCGCAAGACGCTGCTGCTCGGTCCGAACTGCCCGGGCACGATCACGCCGGACGAGCTGAAGATCGGCATCATGCCGGGTCACATCCACCGCAAGGGCCGCATCGGCGTCGTGTCGCGTTCAGGCACGCTGACGTACGAAGCAGTCGGCCAATTGACGGCGATTGGCCTCGGCCAATCGTCAGCGGTCGGTATCGGCGGCGACCCGATCAACGGTCTGAAGCACATCGACGTGATGAAGATGTTCAACGACGATCCGGAAACGGACGCCGTCATCATGATCGGCGAGATCGGTGGTCCGGACGAAGCGAATGCGGCTGAGTGGATCAAGGACAACATGAAGAAGCCGGTGGTTGGCTTCATCGCCGGTGTCACGGCGCCTCCGGGCAAGCGCATGGGCCACGCCGGCGCGCTGATCTCGGGCGGTGCGGATACGGCCGAAGCGAAGCTGGAAATCATGGACGCCTGCGGCATCACGGTCACGAAGAACCCGTCGGAAATGGCGCGTCTTCTGAAGGCGATGTTGTAAATCGAAATTCACGCGCAGTCACGGCGTTTTTTTTGATACGCTTACGAGACCCTTTCGTGAGCGTGCGGTTCAAAAAGCGGGGGAGTGCAGACTCCTCCGCTTTTTTATTGGCCGCGCGCCGGACTTCTTCTTATTCTTTCCATCATGCTCGAGTTCTTCGCCACGCTCCATTGGGGCGCTGTCATTCAGATTATCGTCATCGACATTCTGCTGGGTGGCGATAACGCCGTCGTGATCGCGCTGGCCTGCCGCAATTTGCCGCCGTCGCAGCGCACGAAGGGCGTGCTGTGGGGTACGGCCGGCGCCATTGTGTTGCGCGTGGCGTTGATCGCGTTCGCGGTCGTGCTGCTCGATGTGCCGTTGCTGAAGTTCGCGGGTGGCTTGCTGCTGCTGTGGATCGGCGTGCGCCTGATGGCGCCCGCGCACGACGCGCACGAGAACGTGAAGCCGGCCGACAAGCTGATGTCGGCAATCAAGACCATCATCGTCGCGGACGCGGTGATGAGCCTCGACAACGTGATCGCGATTGCGGGCGCGGCCGAGGCCGCCGATCCCGAACACCGTCTCGCGCTGGTGATTTTCGGCCTGCTGGTGAGCATTCCGTTGATCGTGTGGGGCAGCCAGCTGGTTCTCAAGCTGCTCGACCGCTTCCCGATCGTGATCACGCTCGGCGCCGCATTGCTGGGCTGGATCGCGGGCGGGCTGATCATCAACGACCCGGCCGGCGACCGTTGGCCGATTCTCGATACGCCATTGGCCGAATATGGCATGAGCATCGCGGGCGCACTGTTCGTCGTGATACTCGGGTATCTGCTCAAGCGCCGCAATGCCAGTCGCGCGGCGGCTTGAGACTGCGATTGGTGCCGACACGATTGAATTTCAGGTGGTGTGAACCTGAGCCGAACCACGCTGCAACGTTAGCCATTTGGCTGACTGTCCGACACGAGCGCCGCTGGCTACGATTGAAACGCCTGTTCCCGATCCGTGGAGCAGGCGTTTTTCGTTTCAGGAGCCTGCCGATGATCGTTACCTTGCCGTATTCCCCTTACTCCCAGTCCTCGCTGGCCACGCGTTCGAGATTGGGCCGTGCCGCCTGGTCCGCGCGGTTCGCCCGTGCCTGCCGGCGCCTCGGCGTCGGTTTCACGCTGATCGAACTGATGATCGTGCTGGCGATCGTCGGTGTGATCGCCGCTTATGCGATTCCCGCGTATCAGGACTATCTGGCTCGCAGCCGCGTCGGCGAAGGGCTGTCGCTGGCGGCTTCCGCGCGCCTCGCCGTATCTGAAAACGCCGCGAGCGGCAATGCATTCAGCGGCGGTTATGCATCGCCGCCCGCTACCCGCAACGTCGAATCCATCCGGGTCGACGACGACACCGGCCAGATCACCGTCGCTTTCACGACGCGCGTCGCGCCCGCGGGTTCGAACACGCTCACGCTCGTGCCGTCGGTTCCTGACAATGTGGATGCGCCGACTGCGCGCGTTGCGCTAAGCAAGGGCGCGGTGCAGGCGGGTGCGCTCACGTGGGAATGCTTCGCGGGCGGCAAAACGGCGTCCTCGCTGCCGGCGCCGGGTGCCGGGCCGGCACCTGCCGATGCGCCCAGCCTGGCGTCGAATCTCGCCCCGCCGGAGTGCCGCTCGTGAAGTCATGAAGAGATGAGGGACAGCTAGGCGCGCGATGACCGCGAGCGCCGGCCAGTCCGTGGCCGCCCGCGCCGTTTGCACGTAAAAGGCTGATTTCCGGGATATTTCAGCCCGGCCGGCGCACAGCAGGAGAATTTTTTTGTATAGTGCGCCGGTTGGTGCGACACGCACGCTCGTGTCCGTTCGCTCACGTTACGAGCATCGACTGCAGTAGATGTGCTTTAGGCCTCTTCGGGGGCGATTTCTAGTAGCTGAGTGTGTGGTCCTTCGGGACTACGCCCCATATTTTTTTGTGAAGCGTGACTCGGGCTTGTCCAGCCGGAGGATCGCATTGTATTGACCTGATTACCGTCAGGCCCCGCCCAGTCAGCGGCTTCATCTCCGCCGACCAGGCGGGATGTCGTGTGCAATTCCTGTGCTTTCAACAGCAACGGATTCGCAAACCGATACGAGCGAAAGCTCGGTGTGTCATTGTTTTGCCTCGCCTGATGTCCAGGTGAGGAAGTGAACCTGCTGTGCGACCAGCAGTAGCCTAGGAAGACATGCGTCACTGGTAACGGTGGGGTGTGAAGCTCTTCTGACAATGTAGCCCCCGGACGTTTCGGGCAGATCGGTTCCGTGAGGAACGGTCTGGAGACTCCCAGCAGCAAGGGGGTTGAGGAGCTAGGCTGGCTGATAAGGTTAACGTAAGTGAACTGCTGATAAACCTCGTAAGCACTGAGGAGCCAAAGCTGCTTGAACATTGGGCTCTAACCAAAAGGTACGTGGCTGGTTAATCCGCTCAACCGTCGGGTTACGTCGTCACTTAGCCACCGGGGAAGAGGCAGAACCTACGTCAGTCGTGTGACATGCCGGGAACGTGGTAAGCCTGTATGGTTGCCGGCGCAGTAAGGCTGGCAGGCGAACCGCAAGGGACGCTGTTGATTGTGCAGGTATGGGAGGACGGAAAAAGCGAAAGCCGGGCTGTAATGGTTCGGATAGGGGTTGGAACATCACCCCACGCGAAAGCGGGCAGACTTCCGTCTGGTCTACCGTCGCAAGACGGCTGACTACCCTCTGTAACTTGGTCAGATGCAGGCGCATGCGCCTGCATTGAGTTTTGTTGTTCCCCAGCGGGGTGTATCTACCCCGCTGGGGGAGATGCGCCTTCTGTCAGGGGACTTTTCCAGGTAGGAGAGCAGCATGAAAGTATCTGGTCGAAAGACCGGATCTGCGCTTTCCCACGCGCCGGACAACTGGCACGCCGTAGATTGGCGTCGAGTTGAGCGGAACGTGCGAGGGATGCAGATTCGAATTGCGAAGGCGACGCGGGAAAGTGACTGGCGCAGGGTGAAAGCCCTGCAACGGATGCTGACCCGCACGTTGTCCGCAAAGCTGTATGCGGTGCGACGTGTTACGCAGAACCAGGGTGCGCGAACGGCTGGAGTCGATCGCGAGCTATGGGATTCGCCTGAAAGCCGATGGCTTGCTGTCGGTAGGTTGAAGCGGCACGGATATAAGCCTCTGCCTTTACGGAGAGTCTTTATCCCCAAGGCCAATGGGAAGGAGCGCCCTCTGGGCATCCCGACCATGCGGGACAGGGCGATGCAAGCCTTGTATCTGCTGGCCTTGGAGCCGGTAGCAGAGTCGACGAGTGACCCGAACTCGTATGGGTTCAGGCTCAACCGTTCGACGGCTGACGCCATGTCCCAGATTTTCGTTGTCATGGCCCGTCGCAGTTCAGCGCAATGGGTACTTGAAGCGGACATCAAAGGATGCTTTGACCACATCAACCACAAGTGGCTGGAAAACAATGTCCCGATGGACAGGGTGATCCTTCGCAAATGGTTGAAGGCTGGCCTGATTTACAAAGGGCAGCTACAGGCGACGGAGGCCGGTACGCCGCAGGGAGGCATCATTTCCCCGACGCTGGCAAACGTGACGCTGAACAGACTGGAACGTGAACTGATTGCGCACCTCGGTGCGAAATTTGGGATCGGGAAAGCGAAGAAGCTGAAGGTAAATGTGGTGCGCTACGCGGACGACTTCGTCATCACCGGCGACTCGAAAGAGATGCTGGAACGCGAAGTCAGGCCTTGGATAGAAACCTTCCTTGAAGTACGGGGATTGCAACTATCGGAGGAGAAGACCCGGATCGTTCACATTGACGAAGGCTTTGATTTCCTTGGGTGGAATTTCCGGAAGTATTCGGGAACGCTGCTCATCAAGCCGAGCAGGAAGAACGTGCAGACGTTCTATCGCAAGGTGGCGGATACGATCAGCGGTCACAAAGCGGTAAAGCAGGAGGAGTTGATCCGATTGCTGAATCCGATGCTGCGAGGCTGGGCGCAATATCACAGCCCCGTGGTAGCCAAGCAGGCGTATAGCCGCATGGAGTCGTTGGTGTTTTACAGGCTCTGGCGGTGGTCGAAGCGGAGGCATCCAAACAAGAACGCGGAGTGGGTGAAACGGAAGTACTTTCACTCGCTCGGCAATCGGCATTGGGTGTTCGCCGCTCCCGTAGTTCAAGAGGACGGCAGCAAGGGTTTGCTTGAGTTGTACCAGATCAGCGGTACGGACATCAGGCGCCACAGGAAGGTCAAAGGGGAATTCAATCCTTTTGATCCATTGTGGGAGCAGTACAGCGAGCAATTGCGGCAGGATCGCATGGAGTATTCAATGCGTTATCGCAAGCAATGGGTGGCGCTGTACAAGTCACAGGGCGGGTTGTGCGCGCACTGTGGTTGGGCTCTGACGAACGAGACCAGTTGGCACGACCATCATCTGGAATATCGGATGCATGGCGGGACCGACGCTCTGTCCAACAGGGTTTTGCTGCACCCCGACTGCCACCGGCAGGTACACGTTGGTAAACTTGTGGTAACTAAGCCGGCTCCGTCGTTGCACTGACGGGGCTTTGTAAAAGAAATATGTAGGCTTGAGCCGTATGCGGGGAAACTCGCACGTACGGTTCTTAGGGGGCCCCTCTTCCGTAAGGAAGGGGGGCTACCCTACCTGACGCCCACCGGTTATTCGATGCCCACCCCTTTTGCGCGCTACCTGTCCTTCATTCTGCTGGCTCTCGCGTTGGTGCTGCCTTATGCAGTTGTCAACCATACGTATCCGATTCCGACGTTTTACGCTGAATTCACGGCACTCGCGCTGTATTTGCTGACCGGCGCGGGCGTCGTGCTGCTGGTGGCGAGCGCGAGGCCGCGCGTGACGTTCGCCTCGCCGACGGTCGCGCTGGTGCCATTGCTGTTCGGGCTGCTGGTAGTGGCGCAATCGGTGGTATTGCCGATTTCGCAGCCGTCGATGAACTGGCTCGGCGGCGGCTATCTGCTGGCGGCCTTCATGGCGACCCATGCCGGTTATGGTTTCACGCGGGCCAAGCTCAACGAGACCGCGTTGCGCTGGGCGGCCGGGGCATTGATCGTCGGTGGGCTGTTCGCGGTGTTCTGCCAGGTTATCCAGTTGTTTCACCTCGAAACACGCGTTTCGCCGCTCGTCGTTGCCTATAACGTGACCGTCGAGCGCCGGCCGTTCGGCAATATGGCACAGGCCAATCACCTCGCTACCTATATCGCATTTGCGATGGCGGGCGCACTGTTTCTCGTGCAGACGCGGCGGATCGCCGTCAGCATCTGGTTCCTCGTGTCGACAATTTTCGCGATTGGTCTCGCTCTGACCGTATCGCGTGGTCCATGGCTGCAAATGGGCGTGATCGTGGTGGCGGGTTTCTGGATGGCATTCGCGCAGACCCGCAATCAGTTACAGCTACGCCGCAGCAACCGCGAGTGGATTATTCCAATTGTGCTGGCCGTGCTGTTTTTTGTGGTCAACGCGCTGATTCGCTGGGCCAACGTTCACTATCACCTGGAACTCGGACAGTCCGCTGCGGAGCGCTTCAAGGACGCCGGCCAGATCGCGCCGCGTCTCGCGCTGTGGAAGTACGGCTGGACGATGTTCAGGACGCATCCGCTGCTGGGTGTCGGCTGGGGCGAATTTCCGAGCTACCAGTACGAGTTTGTGAAGTCGCTTGGCGGCGTCGAGATCGCCAACAATTCGCACGACATCTTCATCGACCTGCTCGCGAAGACCGGCCTGATCGGCCTCGCGATCGTGCTGTTCGGCCTGATCACATGGCTCGTGCGTGCGGTGCGCGCGCCGCAAAGCTCGGCGCGCGTGTTCGGCATTGCGCTGATCGGTGTGCTGGCTATGCACGCACTGGTCGAATATCCGCAGCAGTACATGTTCTTCCTGTTGCCGGCAATGTTCGTGTTCGGCTTGCTGGAAACGCGGCCGCTGCGCCTCGTGCCCGCACGCGTGTCGTTCGGCGCGTTTGCCGTGGTGGTGTTCGGCGGGCTGGCCGCGTTGTATCCGGTGTATCGCGACTACGCGCGCGCCGAGGTGTTGTACTACGGCTCGCGTCCCGCCGAGCAGTATCGTGCGGATCCGTCGTTCCTGTTCCAGGCGTGGGGCGAGTATGGAATGGCGACGCTTTTGCCGATGAACTCGATGGATCTGCAGCACAAGCTCGCTATGCACAGACAGGCGATTGCGCTGCTGCCGGGCGAAACCGTGTTGCGCCGCTATGCGGTGCTGCAGGCGTTGAGCGGCGACCAGACGGCGGCGTTCGACACTGTCGAACGCCTGAAGATTTTCGCCGAGGAGTTGAAGGACTGGCCGTCGCAACTGAGCTATCTGTACGAACTCTGCGACGAGCAGAAAACGCTGGCCGGTTTCAAGGCGGAGCTGGTCAAGCGCTACGGTGCGCCGCCTGGTGACGTGAATGAGGACGACGACAGCGACGAGGATTGAGCCGCTCGCTATCTTCGTTTCAAAGGGTTGTGAAGGTGACGCGGGGCGACGGTCCAGAAGGTCGTCAACCCGCCATCCAATCGCCCGACTTCCCGCCGTGCTTCTCCAGCACGCGCACATCAGTAATCGTCATCCCGCGATCCACCGCCTTGCACATGTCGTACACGGTCAGCAGCCCGACCTGCACGGCGGTCAGCGCCTCCATCTCCACGCCGGTTCGCCCAAGCGTTTCGACCTGAACCGTGCAATGCACGCCAGGCAGCGTTTCGTCGAGCTCGAAATCCACCTTGACGCGCGTGAGCGCGAGCGGATGACAGAGCGGGATCAGATCGGCGGTGCGCTTCGAACCTTGAATCGCGGCAATCCGTGCGATGCCGATCACGTCGCCCTTTTTGGCGTTGCCGTAGCGGATCAGCGCGAACGTCTGCGGCAGCATGCGAATCGAGCCGCGCGCAACCGCAATGCGTTTGGTCTCCTGCTTGCCGCCGACATCCACCATATGCGCCTGGCCGGCGGCGTCGAAATGAGTGAGTTCAGACATGGTCGGGCTCCTTCAGAGGGCGCCTATCATAGCAGCGGCGCGGCCGGACGGCGGCGGCAGTGCATTGGCGCGCGCCGTTGCGCAAGGGCATCGTCGGTTTGTAGTTACACGGCGCTTGCGGCGCGGCGATCGCCTGGAAGGCCCGACTACGCCCGAATCGCCATGACGTGAATCACACGAATTCGCACGACGACTGATTACAATTGCCCCATGCCCGCTATCTTAGTCCGAGCGGCGGGCTTCGCTTTCGACTTCGTCATATCGACCTCGCGATGCGCCCGAAACGGTTCCTTGCTGCGTTGTTGTCTGTTGCGCTGGCGACGGCGCCGGGCGCGTTCGCGCAATCGCAGGGTATTTCGGGCGCGGCGCCCAGCACGCTCTCCGCGGAACCACCGCTGGTCAGTGGCCCGGCCGATACTTACGCCGATCCGCTCATCCCCTCCGACATCGCACAAGGTGTGTTCGGCGTGTATGGCGGGGCGCAGAGCCGCTTCTCCGGCAATTCCGGCGCGAACACCAGTTGGCGGGCGCCGATCGTCACGCAGCAATTACCCGATCTGGGCAACGGCGGTTCGGGCTCGCTCACGCCGCAGGCCGAGCGCAAACTCGGCGAGCGTGTGATGCGCGAACTGCGCCGCGATCCCGACTATCTCGACGACTGGCTGGTACGCGACTACCTGAACTCGGTCGCCGCGAAACTTGCTGCGGCGGCGAGCGCGCTCTATATCGGCGGGTATCGTCCGGACTTCGATCTGTTCGCGGTGCGCGATCCGCAGATCAACGCCTTCTCGCTGCCGGGCGGTTTTATCGGCGTGAACACCGGCCTCATCGTGGCGACGCAGACGGAATCCGAACTGGCGTCGGTGCTGGGTCACGAAATGGGACACGTGTTGCAGCGGCACATCTCGCGCATGATCACGGCCGGCGAGCGTAGCACCTATGCCGCGCTCGCCGGCCTGCTGTTCGGTGTGCTCGCCGGCGTGCTTGCGCATAGCGGCGATCTGGGCAGCGCGATTGCGATCGGCGGCCAGGCGTATGCGGTCGACAACCAGTTGCGTTTCTCGCGTTCCGCCGAGCAGGAGGCAGACCGCGTCGGTTTTCTGCTGCTCGCCGGCGCCGGCTACGATCCGTACGCGATGACGACCTTCTTCGGCCGGCTCGATCGCGCCGCGATGAGTGACACGGGTATCCCGGCTTACGCACGTACCCATCCGCTGACCGGCGAACGGATTGCCGACATGGAGGACCGTGCGCGCCGAGCGCCTTACCGGCAGCCGCATCAATCGGCCGAGTATGGCTTTGTGCGCGCTCGCTCGCGGCTGCTGCAGGACCAGTCGCGCAGCGAGTACGGGGATGAGATTTCGCGCCTGCGCTCCGAGATCGAGGACCGCACGGCGGTCAACGTCGCGGCGAACTGGTATGGCATTGCATACGGGCAGATGCTGCTCGAACGTTACGACGATGCAGTGGCGTCGTTGGCGTCGTGTCGCGCGGCGTTCGCGGCGGGCGAACAGGCCGAGGGCGGAACCGCGCGGAGTTCGCCGAGCCTGGACGTGCTAGCCGCCGACATCGCGCGGCGTGCCGGCCGCGACGACGAGGCCGCCCGTCTGGCCGAGTTCGCGCAGAAGCGCTGGCCGCAGTCGAACGCCGCAATCGACATGCATATCCGCACCTTGCTGACGTTGCACCGCTTTGCCGATGCTCAGGCGCTCGCGCAAAAAGAGACGCGTGCCGAGCCCGATCAGCCTGCCTGGTGGCTGTATCTCGCGCAGGCCAGCGCCGGCACGGGCGACGCGTTGACGCAGCATCGGGCGATGGCTGAAAAGTTCGCGCTCGAAGGAGCATGGCCTTCGGCGATTCGGCAATTGAAGGACGCGCGCGATCTGAAGGCGATTGGCTATTATGATCTCGCGACCGTCGACGCGAGGTTGCATGAGATGGAGAGCCGCTATAAGGAGGAGCGGCTGGACGAAAAGAGCTAGCTGTTGCTCACGGTTCGCTGCGTTTCTCCGACCTTGCCCGATGAAACAGGCCACGGCGCAAGCCGCTATGGTACTTAAGCGCCCGCGGCTGCCGGACTCGGCACAAACCTGAACCGGCTGGCAACATCGCCTCGCCGTACGGCCTGCAGCGGCAACGTCATCCCGTTGTTCCAGCGAAACTCGCCGCTCATCGAGTCGTCCGCGAGCGCTGCGTGCTCGGAGAACACGTCCAGATCGTGATCGTGCAAGACCGCGACTCTCGGTTGCGCCGAGCCGTCGGCAAAGAGTATTCCGCCTTCTTCATCCACGAACACGGCCGCGGGTTCAAAAGCGCCGCCGGCCTGATCCTGCAACGCGAGCGCGCCGTCGGCATCGGCCGACAACCTCACCACCCACGGTGTATAGCCCAGTTCCACGTACACGCGCTGCGGGCCGTTCTGGAAAAACCACTGCCCGCGTTCGTCGGCGTCGTAATTCCGGTTGATGAACCCGAGCAATGCTTCATGGCGGATCGGCGTGCCCGGCGAACCGCTCGCCTGCGCGGCCTCGTCGCGCATGCGCCAGTTGCCGCGCCGATCCAGCATCAGCCACCCCGTGCAACTGGGTACATTCGGCCACTTGGCCAGGGCCTGCCTGACGATGTCATCCATGATCGACGTGCCGCTCCAGATAGCCGAACACGCGCCGCGACAGCCAGTCGATGCGGCCCGGAAACGGCCCGGTCATAAAGCCGGCGTGGCCGCCGTGCCTGGGTTGGTCGAGTTCCACCGCCGCCGATACCTCATGCCGCGCCGGCAACGCCTCAGCCGGCAGAAACGGGTCGTTGCGCGCGTTCAGCACCAGTGTCGGCACCTGAATGTGCGGCAGCAGCGGGCGCGTGGTCGCCGTGCTCCAGTACTCGTCGGTATTGCGAAAGCCGTGCAGCGGCGCGGTCACCACGTTGTCGAATTCGTACATGGTGCGGCTCGCCAGCATCGCGTCACGATCGAACAGGCCGGGAAACTGGATCAGCTTCTGCTCTGCTTTCTGCTTGAGCGTCTTGAGGAAACTGCGCGTGTAGACGAGTCCGAAACCCTGCGACAATGCGCGCCCGCCGGCATGCACGTCGATGGGCGTCGAAATCGCCGCGGCGGCCGAGACCACCGACGCCGCGTCCTCGCGCCGCTCGCCCAGCCAGCGCAGCAGCACATTGCCGCCGAGCGACACGCCGGCCGCGACGACCGGCCCGCGATGCGCGGCGCGCAAACGCCGCAGGATCCAGTCGACTTCGTTGCTGTCGGCGAGATGATAGAAGCGCGGCATCCGGTTCATCGGTCCGCTGCAACTGCGAAAGTGCGGCACCACGCCGTGCCAGCCGTACTCGCGTGCGGCTGCCATCAACGAGGCGGCATAGTGCGAGCCCGAACTGCCTTCCAGGCCGTGAAACAGCACGAAGAGCGGAGCGGTGTCGGCGGGAATCCGGGGTACGGCGCCGCGCGCGAGCGCTGACTGGGCCTGACTGTCATGCTCGACCCAGTCGAGGTCGATGAAGTCGCCGTCGGGCGTGTCCCAGCGCTCGCGCCGAAACGAAACCGCGGGGCGGCGTGCGAACAGCGACGGGACGATGGTCTGCACGTGCCGGTTCGGCAGCCAGAGCGGTGCACGGTAGAGCATCTCGACAGTGGCACCGACGGCAGCCTCGACGGCGGCCGCGGCGCGTGCCGTGCCCGAAGACGCGGCTTTGTCGTGCGCCGTCCCCCAATCCCCCAAGGGGACTTCTTTCGGTGTGGAGGACTTCCTGCGGGGCGTGCTCATGCCTGCTTCGAAAAAGGTAAAACGCGTGCAACGCGTCAGTGCAGCGAACCCTGGCCATGTCGCATTTTCGTGGCGAACTGGCTGGCGGCTTCATTGGGCATCGGACTCGCGTGAATGTGCGCAATGCGCCATTCGCCGCGTTCGTGAACCATCACGTAAGTAGTGAACACCATTGCGGGCGTGGCTTTCGGATCGGCCGGCCGGTGTGCTTCGGCAATCGCGTAGACCACCGTGCCGAGGCTGTCGTAGACGCGGATGTCGAGCGGTTCGATGGAAACGGGCGCGGCTTCGAGTTGGATCTGCAGGCCGGCGCGAATACTCTCGAGGCCGTGCAGGTGCGAACCGTCGGCGCAGATGCAACTGACGAACTCTTCATCGATCCACAGACCCATCAAGCTGTCGATATTGACCTCGGCGACGGCCTGGTAATAGGCGTTCAGGGTATCGGCGGCGGCTTCGAAGATATGGGCAAAACGTGGCATGGCTCGTCAGTCTCTTGTGCGCGGCGCGCGGTTGCGGGGCAGCGGTCAGCGGGACAGTCCGGAGCACCGGACAATCGCACCCGAGCGCCAGAATGCCCGCGCCGCAAGGCGCGAACATGACGCGACGCGCTCAGGGGCGTGCGGTGTTGCGTGCAAGTGTCAGCGGTGCCGACAGACTCAGCGTTGCGCGAGCAACATGCCGCGCAAATCGCCGAATACCTGCTCGGCGCTCAACTGCTTCAGGCAGTTCAGATGACCGAGCGGACACTCGCGCTCAAAACAGGGGCTGCATTCGAGATGAAGCCATTGTACCTTCGCAAGCTCGGACAAGGGCGGCGTGTGGCGTGGATCGGTCGACCCGTACACGGCCACCAGCGGTCGGCGCAGCGCGGCGGCCACGTGCATCAGCCCGGAGTCGTTGGTGACGACCGCGTTGGCGCGCGAGATCAGCGCGCACGCCTCGCCCAGCGCGGTCTGGCCGCACAGGTTGCGCACGTTCGGCGCTTTCTCGGCGATAGCCTGCGCGAGCGGCGCATCTTTGGGCGAACCGAGCGCGACGATCTGCGTGTACGGGAACGACTGGCCGACCATCTGCGCGAGCGCCGCGAAGTGTTCGGGCGGCCAGCGCTTGGCAGGGCCGTATTCGGCGCCCGGACAGAACACCAGCAGCGGCACGCGCGTATCGAGGTTAAAGCGCGCCGAGACGCGCGCCGCTTCGTTCAGGTCGGCTTCGAGGCGCGGCATCGGCAGGTCGTCGGGCACCTTGGCGCCGGGCGCGTAGGCGAGGGCGGCGTACTGGCCGACCATTGGCGGGCGCTCGTCCTTGCGCGGATTCGCGTGGCGCACGTTCAACAGGCCGTAGCGGCTTTCGCCGGTGTAGCCGATGCGCAGCCGGATCCCCGCCATCCACGGAATCAGCGCCGACTTGAGCGAGTTCGGCAGCACGTAGGCGGCGTCGTAGCCCACGTCGCGCAGGTCGCTCGCCAGCTGCCAGCGGCGCAGCATCTGCAGCTTGCCGTGCGCGAGATCCGTGGCGTAGACGTCGCGGATTTCCGGCATGCGTTCAAGTACGGGCGCGACCCAGGAGGGCGCGACCGCGTCGATGACGATGCGCGGATGCAATTTCACGAGGCGCGCAAACAGCGGCTGCGCCATCAATGCGTCACCGATCCAGTTCGGTGCGATAACCAACGCGCGACGCATCAGAATGAGTGTCCGGTGTCGAAACGAAACCTCGCGCGAGCCATGCGCGTGGCATTCGGATAGGTAAAAGGGGTAAAGCCAGGGGTAAAGCCGCAAGCCGCGTAGCGCGATTCCGGCGTGGCCGGACGCGCCGCGGCGGCGGCCCTGCTGTGGCGTGGCTGCTGTCGGATTGGGGTGCGCGGTCGCGTTTGCTTTCGCGTCGGCGTGACCACCGTGTGCAGCACGATCACGGCCGGCCTGTCGAACAGCGAACCGGGCCGCGCAACACGCGGCAGGTCACGAAGCGACCTCCGCAACGCAAACCGCAGCGCGACCCGAAACGCAACCCGCGACGAAGCACGCAGCCGGCCCGGCAAGCGCCACCACAAGCAATCAGTACTCAGTGCGCGGGGCTCAATGACCCTTGACCACTTCGCCGTCGCGCAGCTTGTAACGCGTGCTGCAGTACGGGCACTTGGCTTCGCCGTGCGTGACGTCGATAAAAACGCGCGGATGGGCGCTCCAGCGCGGCATGGCCGGGTTCGGGCAGTAAGCCGGCAGATCTTTTGCCGACAGTTCGACCAGCGGCATTTCCTTGATTTCGCTCATGAGGGGTTCTCGTTGTATGCAGGGGGCGTGCGTTGCGCTGGCTGTGCCGGCGCAACGCACGTTAAATCTTGGTCAGCCAGTGCGCGTACTTGTCGCTCTTGCCGTTCACGATATCGAAGAAGCCCGATTGCAGCTTCTCGGTGATGGGACCGCGTGCGCCCGAGCCGATCGTGCGGTTGTCGAGTTCGCGGATCGGCGTGACTTCGGCGGCGGTGCCGGTGAAGAACGCTTCGTCGCAGGTATAGACCTCGTCGCGCGTAATGCGCTTTTCGATCACCTGGATGCCCGCGTCGCGCGCCAGCGTGATGACCGTGTCGCGCGTAATGCCGTCGAGGCACGACGCCAGGTCCGGCGTGTACAGCTTGCCGTTGTTCACGAGGAAGAAGTTCTCGCCCGAGCCCTCGGACACATAGCCGTCCACGTCGAGCAGCAGGGCTTCGTCGTAACCGTCGGCGATGGCTTCCTGATTGGCGAGGATCGAGTTCACGTACCAGCCCGACGCCTTGGCGCGGACCATCGACACGTTCACGTGGTGGCGCGTGAACGACGAGGTCTTCACGCGGATGCCCTTGGCAATGCCTTCTTCACCGAGGTAAGCGCCCCACGGCCAGGCGGCGATCGCCACATGGATGGTGTTGCCCTTGGCCGACACGCCGAGCTTTTCCGAACCGACCCAGATGATGGGGCGCAGGTAGCAGGACTCGAGCTTGTTTTCGCGGACCACTTCGCATTGCGCGGCGGCGAGCGTTTCGTGGTCGAACGGCACGTCCATCTGGAAAATCTTGGCCGAGTTCAGCAGGCGCTTGGTGTGTTCCTGCAAACGGAAAATCGCGGTGCTGCCGTCCACCGTCTTATAGGCGCGTACGCCCTCGAAGACGCCCATGCCGTAATGCAGCGTGTGGGTGAGCACGTGGATTTTGGCATCGCGCCAGTCGATAAGCTTGCCATCCATCCAGATCTTGCCGTCGCGGTCGGCCATTGACATACGATTCTCCAGCAGGTGCGTTGTTAGGCATAGCTATGACAGGCATAGCCAAGACCGGCATTTTAGCGTCTTTTGCGCGCGGAACGAGCATTTGGCCGCATTCCGGACGCTATAATCCGGCGCACGCATAATTCAAATCCGGATGCGCCAGCGGGTGCTTGACGACCTGGCGCCGACTTCCCTTCGTTACGACGCCTCTCGCGCCCGCGTTTCGCCTCATGCTCGCTCGCCTGTCAGAAACCGATCGCCGTGCCTTCCGCGAGGGCGCGCGCGACTATTCGCCCACGCTGATGGCGATCCTCTCCTGGGGGCTTGTCACCGGCATTGCCATGAGCAAATCGGTGCTCACGCTGCCGCAGGCGCTCACCATGTCGCTGCTGTGCTATGCCGGTTCGTCGCAACTGGCGGTGCTGCCGCTGCTCGCCGCCAAGCTGCCGGTCTGGACCGTGCTGCTTACCGCCGCGATGGTCAATACGCGTTTCGTGATCTTCAGCGTCGGTCTGGCGCCGCACTTCTCCTATCTGTCGATGTGGCGGCGCATCGTGCTCGGCTACTTCAACGGCGACGTGATCTATCTGCTGTTCCAGAAGAAGAGCTTCCCGACCGGATATGTACCGGGCAAGGAGGCGTACTACTGGGGCATGGCGCTGTGCAGCTGGCTGTCGTGGCAAGTGTCGTCGATCGTCGGGATTCTGCTGGCGAGCCTGATTCCCGACAACTGGGGTCTCGCGCTGGCGGGCACGCTGGCCTTGCTGCCCATCATGGTGTCGGCGATCGCGACGCGCTCCACGCTGGTTGCGGTCACGATCGCCGGTGTGGTGTCGCTGCTCGCGTTCGACCTGCCGTACCGGCTCGGGCTGCCGCTCGCGGTAATCGCGGCGATCGTTGCCGGCAGCGCCGCCGACCTGATGGTCGAACGCGCCGACCTGCGCCGCATCCGTAACAGCACCGGGGGCTCCCGATGACCTCCACGCAGATCTGGCTGGCCATATTCGGCATGACCTTCGTCACCACCCTGACACGCGCCATGTTTCTAATCGGCGGCGAGCGCACGGTTTTACCGGCGCGGATCCAGCGGATGCTGCGCTATGCACCGGCCGCGGCGCTCGCCGCCGTGGTGTTGCCGGACGTGCTGGCGACCCCGGAGGGCCTGTCGTTCGCGCTGTCGAACCATGAGTTCTACGCCACGCTGTCGGGTCTCGGATGGTTTTTGTGGCGGCGCACCATGCTCGGCACCATTGTGGTCGGAATGGTTGTGTTCACGCTGTTGCGCCTCTTCATGTGATGGACGAGGCAGGAAATGCTGCGCCGCGGCATGCGCGCCGCATCCTTCAAATACGGGACATTCGCCCGTTGCGGGTCAGAAGGCAGTGTGGATCAGTTAAAATGGTCGTTTCCGGGATAACCGCGCCGCTGCAAGGCGCGCGCAGCCGCGGCCCAGCCGCCGGCACCCGATTCAGTGGAGCCGCTGCCGTGCCTGAGCGCTGGAGTTCACCGCGCCCGAGTGCCGCGCGCCGTCCGCCACCGCCTTCCCATCAACTCGCACACACACGCCCATGAACAAGGTATTGCGTCTCTCCGATCTGATCGCCGAAGGCAAGCTATCCGGCAAACGCGTGTTCATCCGCGCCGATCTGAACGTGCCGCAGGACGATCAAGGCAACATCACCGAAGACACCCGTATCCGCGCTTCCGTGCCGGCCATCAAAGCTGCGCTCGACGCGGGCGCCGCCGTGATGGTCACGTCGCACCTGGGCCGTCCCACAGAGGGTGATTTCAAGCCTGAAGACTCGCTCGCGCCGGTCGCGAAGCGGCTGGCCGAACTGCTCGGCCGCGACGTCCCGCTGGTGGCGAACTGGGTCGAAAACGGCGTGAACGTCGCGCCGGGCTCGGTCGTGCTGCTGGAAAACTGCCGCGTCAACAAGGGCGAAAAGAAAGATTCCGACGAACTCGCGCAAAAAATGGCGAAGCTCTGCGACATCTACGTGAACGACGCGTTCGGCACCGCTCACCGCGCCGAAGCCACCACGCACGGCATCGCCAAATATGCGCCCGTCGCGTGCGCAGGCCCGCTGCTCGCGGCCGAACTCGAAGCGCTCGGCAAGGCGCTGGGCGCGCCGAAGCGTCCGCTGGTGGCGATCGTCGCCGGCTCCAAGGTGTCGACCAAGCTGACCATTCTGAAGTCGCTCGCCGACAAGGTCGATCAACTGATCGTGGGCGGCGGCATTGCCAACACGTTCATGCTGGCCGCGGGCCTGAAGATCGGCAAGTCGCTCGCCGAGGCCGATCTGGTGAGCGAAGCCAAAGCCATTATCGACGCCGCGAAAGCGCGTGGCGCCTCGGTGCCGATCCCGACCGACGTGGTCACGGCCAAGGAGTTTTCGCCGACCGCCAAGGCAGAAGTGAAGGCCGTCGCCGACGTTCAGGACGACGACCTGATCCTCGACATCGGGCCGGAAACCGCCAGGGTGCTCGCCGCGCAACTGGAAAAGGCCGGCACGATCGTCTGGAACGGTCCGGTCGGCGTGTTCGAATTCGACCAGTTCGGCAACGGCACGAAGACGCTGGCGGAGGCTATCGCCAAATCGTCGGCGTTCTCGATTGCCGGCGGCGGCGATACGCTCGCTGCGATCGCCAAGTACGGCATCCACGACAAGGTCAGCTATATCTCCACGGGCGGCGGCGCTTTCCTTGAATTCCTCGAAGGCAAGAAGCTGCCGGCGGTCGAAGTTCTGGAATCGCGGGCTTAACGTGGCGACGCGCTCCCCCACGGCAAAGTCTGCGAAAGCGCGTGGCGGCAAGCCGCGCAACAGCGCAGCGGCATCGGCAGGGGAGCGCGCGGCGCGCTCTGCCGCCACTCCGGCGGCGGCCGGCTCCGCGGTTGAGTCCGCGAGCGGCCCAGCTGGCAAGCAACACGAAGAATCCGGCTCGCCGCTCGCGCGCGTGGAGTTGACCACTGCAGGGAAGGCTGCGGAATCGTCCAGCACAAACGCTGTGCAAAGCGCCCCCTCTCCCGCGGAACTCCCGGACGACGAGATCACGCTCATCTCCCCACCGGCACCCCCCGTGCTGGCATCGAACACCGCTTCACCCTATAAAGCGACGCTGGTTTCAACCGGCGCGCAGCCCCCGGCAGCATCCTTCGGTGCGCAGCCTCCGCATCCGACTCGCAGCGTTCTTTCCAGCGATCTCACCCAGACGAGGAGACTCATGCATCGCGCCACCAAGATTGTCGCTACCATCGGACCGGCTTCCAATACGCCGGAAATCCTGCTGCAAATGATTCAGGCGGGGTTGGACGTGGTGCGGCTCAATTTCTCGCACGGCACCGCCGACGACCACCGCCAGCGCGCCGAATTCGTGCGCGAGGCGGCCCGCCAGGCCGGCCGCGAAGTCGCCATCATGGCGGACCTGCAAGGCCCGAAGATCCGGGTCGGCAAATTTGAAAACGGCAAGATCATGCTGGTCGCCGGCGAGCCGTTCGTGCTCGACGCCGACTGCGAACTCGGCAACGAGCAACGCGCCGGCCTCGACTACAAAGACCTGCCGCGCGACCTGAAACCGGGCGACGTGCTGTTGCTCAACGACGGCTTGATCGTGCTGAGCGTTTCGCGCGTGATCGGCAACGAGATCCACACGGTCGTCAAGATCGGCGGCGAGCTGTCGAACAACAAGGGCATCAACCGCCAGGGCGGCGGTCTTTCCGCGCCGGCGCTGACCGCCAAGGACATGGAAGATATTCGCACCGCCATGTCGCTCGGCGTCGATTATGTCGCGGTATCGTTCCCGAAGAACGCGACCGACATGGAAATGGCCCGCCAGTTGGCGAACATTGCCGGCGCGCCGTTCGGCGTCAAGCCGAAGATGATCGCCAAGATCGAGCGCGCCGAAGCGATTCCGGCGCTGCAAGGCATTCTCGACGCGTCGGACGGCATCATGGTTGCGCGCGGCGATCTGGCCGTGGAAGTGGGGAATGCCGCAGTTCCGGCGCTGCAAAAGCGCATGATTCGTATGGCGCGCGAATCGAACAAATTCGTGATCACCGCCACGCAGATGATGGAGTCGATGATTCACGCGCCGGTGCCGACCCGCGCCGAGGTGTCGGACGTCGCCAACGCCGTGCTGGACGGCACGGACGCGGTGATGCTGTCGGCGGAATCGGCGGCGGGCAAGTATCCGGTGCAGACCATCGAGACCATGGCGGCGATCTGTATCGAAGCCGAGAAGTCGGAGCAGTCGGAGCTGGACAAGGATTTCCTCGACCGCACGTTCACGCGGATCGACCAGTCGATCGCAATGGGCGCGCTCTTCACAGCGTTCCATCTCGGCGCGAAGGCGATCGTGGCGTTGACGGAATCCGGCTCGACCGCGTTGTGGATGTCGCGTCACTGGACTCACGTGCCGATCTTCGCGCTCACACCGCGCGTGGGCAGTGAACGGGCAATGGCGCTGTACCGCAACGTGACGTCGCTGCACCTCGATACCAACACAGACCGCGACACCGCGTTGCAGCAGGCGTTGGAAACCGTGGTGAGCAAGGGCTACGCGTCGCGCGGCGACATGGTGGTGCTGACCGTCGGCGAGCCGATGGGGCAGGCCGGCGGCACGAATACGCTGAAGATCGTACGGGTCGGCGAGCCGTATTGATCGTGCTGCGTGGCAACGGAGGAAGTGCTGAAGCCCTTCCTCCGGATCGACGCACACGGCTCGATCGGCACCCGGCTGATTGGCCGAAGCAGGCTGCCGTGCCCCGCGAGAGGCGGCGCACAGGCTCCAGTCGCGCGTTGCAGCGGGCAGCACCGCTCCGCGCTTCAGGGCGTGTGTGACGGGTATGCAGCTTGCTTCGCGATAAAATCGCCCAAAAGATGCCGACGGCCCAGGAATTCGTTTCAATCTAAGGAGTTAAGCATGCCTCTCGTATCAATGCGTCAACTGCTGGACCATGCCGCTGAAAACGGCTATGGCCTTCCGGCATTCAACGTGAACAACCTGGAGCAGGTGCAGGCGATCATGGCGGCCGCCGACAAGGTCAACGCACCGGTCATCATGCAGGCTTCGGCCGGCGCGCGTAAGTACGCGGGCGAGGCGTTCCTGCGCCACCTGATCGAAGCCGCGGTCGAGTCGTATCCGCATATTCCGGTCGTGATGCACCAGGACCACGGCCAGTCGCCAGCGGTCTGCATGGCGGCGATCCGCAGCGGTTTCACCAGCGTGATGATGGACGGTTCGCTCGAAGCCGACGGCAAGACGGTCGCCTCGTACGAGTACAACGTGGATGTGTCGCGCAAGGTCGTGGAAGCGGCGCATTCGATCGGCATCACGGTGGAAGCGGAACTGGGCGTGCTCGGTTCGCTGGAAACCATGAAGGGCGACAAGGAAGACGGCCACGGCGCGGAAGGCACGATGACGCGCGAGCAGCTGTTGACCGATCCGGAGCAGGCGGCCGACTTCGTCAAGCTGACCCAGTGCGACGCGCTGGCTATCGCGATCGGTACGTCGCACGGCGCGTACAAGTTCAGCAAGAAGCCCACGGGCGACATTCTGTCGATCCAGCGCATCAAGGAAATCCACCAGCGCATTCCGAACACGCACCTGGTGATGCACGGGTCGTCGTCGGTGCCGCAGGAACTGCTGGCTGAAATCCGCGAATTCGGCGGTGACATGAAGGAAACCTACGGCGTGCCGGTCGAGGAAATCCAGGAAGGCATCAAGAACGGCGTGCGCAAGGTCAATATCGACACCGACCTGCGTCTGGCGATCACCGGCGCGATCCGCCGCTACATGGCGACCAACCCGGGCAAGTTCGATCCGCGCGATTACCTGAAGCCGGCGCGCGAAGCGGCGATGAAGATCTGTATCGAGCGCTACACGCAATTCGGCTGCGAAGGCCAGGCAGGCAAGATCAAGCCGGTTACGCTTGATAAAATCGCGGAGAAGTACAAGTCGGGCGAGCTCGCGCAAGTCGTCCGCTAAGCTGTCAACATGCACTGCGCCTGGCCGTTTGGCCAGGTTGTTGTTAGATCGCCGTTCCCGCATCATCCGGGGAACGGCGTTTCCCTTTTGTTCCGGTCACACTTTTTGTCCCATTTTTAGCGAACCACGACGATGTCTACCCTCTACGAATCCACGCTCCACTCGCTGCCGCTGCTCGGCCGCGGTAAAGTCCGCGACAACTATGCGGTGGGCAACGACCAGTTGCTGATCGTCACGACCGACCGTCTGTCGGCGTTCGACGTCATCATGGGCGAGCCGATTCCGAATAAGGGCCGTGTGCTCAACGAAATGGCGAACTTCTGGTTCGAAAAACTCAAGCACGTGGTGCCGAACCACCTCACGGGCGTCGCGCCCGAATCCGTGGTGGCGGCAGACGAAGTGGAGCAGGTCAAGGGCCGCGCGGTGGTCGTGAAGCGTCTCGAGCCGATCCTCGTCGAAGCCGTGGTGCGCGGCTATCTGGCCGGCAGCGGCTGGAAAGATTACCAGGCTACCGGTTCGGTGTGCGGCGTCGTATTGCCGCCGGGTCTGCAGAACGCGCAGAAGCTGCCCGAGCCGATTTTCACGCCGGCGGCCAAGGCGGAAATGGGCCACCACGACGAAAACATCACGTACGACGAGATGGAACGCCGCATCGGCACCGAACTGTCGGCCACGATCCGCGACATCTCGATCAAGCTGTACAAGGAAGCCGCAGATTACGCGGCCACGCGCGGCATCATCATCGCGGATACGAAGTTCGAGTTCGGGCTGGACAACCACGGCAAGCTGTACCTGATGGACGAGGCGCTGACCGCGGACTCGTCGCGTTTCTGGCCGGCCGATCAATATCAGGTCGGCACCAATCCGCCGTCGTTCGACAAGCAGTTCGTGCGCGACTGGCTCGAAACCCAGCCGTGGAAGAAAGAGCCGCCAGCACCGAAGCTGCCCGACGACGTGGTCGCGAAGACGGGCGAGAAATACCAGGAAGCGCTCGAACGCCTGACCGGGCACAAGCTCGCCTGATTCCGCGCACCGGTTGGATTCGCGCCGCCTGAAAAGGCCGCCTCAACGGTTCCGTGCCGCAGGAAGTCCTTCGCCAGGGAAAGTACCTCGCCCCGAAGGAAGTCCCGGAAGGGATTGGGGAATCACCCTCTCTGGACCTGGCGCGAAGCGACCGGTTCCGGGGCGCTCTCGAGAAACAAGGAAGCCGTAACATGAGTGAAGCTCAAACCGCCCATACGCACGGCGCGCCGGTTGTCGGCGTGCTGATGGGTTCCAGTTCCGACTGGGAAGTCATGAAAAACGCCGTGGCCATTCTGCAGGAATTCGGCGTGCCCTACGAAGCGAAGGTCGTGTCCGCGCACCGCATGCCCGACGAAATGTTCGCCTATGCTGAAAGCGCGCGTGAGCGCGGCATTCGCGCGATCATCGCCGGCGCGGGCGGCGCGGCGCATCTGCCGGGAATGCTGGCGGCCAAGACCACGGTGCCGGTGCTCGGCGTGCCGGTGGCGAGCAAGTACCTGAAGGGCGTCGATTCGTTGCATTCGATCGTGCAGATGCCCAAGGGCGTGCCGGTCGCTACGTTTGCGATTGGCGAAGCAGGCGCGGCGAATGCGGCACTGTTCGCCGTGTCGCTGCTGAGCGGCACGAGCAATGAATACGCGGAGAAGCTGGCTGCATTCCGCGTGCGCCAGAACGAAGCGGCCCACGCTATGGTGTTGCCGGCGCTGTAAGCGCACAGACTGATTGCTTCAAGACGTCCCCCTGTCCGACCCCCGGCCGGGTGCCTGCCATCGCATTGCATGCACACCCGGCCGCGACCGACTACTAAGATGAACCCAGACAACACACCGGTTTCACCGATTCTGCCCGGCGCATGGCTTGGCATGGTCGGTGGCGGCCAGCTCGGCCGCATGTTCTGCTTTGCCGCTCAGGCTATGGGCTATCGCGTCGCCGTGCTCGATCCGGACGAAAACAGTCCGGCGGGCGCCGTTGCCGATCGCCATCTGCGCGCGGCGTACAACGACGAAGCGTCGCTCATCGAACTCGCGCGGCTGTGCGCGGCGGTGTCCACGGAGTTCGAGAACGTGCCGGCCGCGAGCCTCGACTTCCTCGCGCGGACCACCTTCGTGAGTCCGGCTGGCCGCTGCGTCGCCGTGGCGCAGGACCGTATTGCCGAGAAACGCTTCATTGCGTCGTCGGGCGTGACGGTCGCGCCGCATGTGGTGATCGAGTCGTCGGATGCGCTCGCCGCGCTCGACGACGCCAAACTCGAAGCCGTGCTGCCGGGCATTCTCAAGACCGCCCGCATGGGCTACGACGGCAAAGGCCAGATTCGCGTGCGCAACGCCGAGGAAGTGCGCGAGGCGCATGCTTCGCTCGCCGGCGTGCCGTGCGTGCTGGAAAAGCGTTTGCCGTTGAAGTTCGAAGTGTCCGCGCTGATTGCGCGGGCGGCGAGCGGCGCCTCGGTGGTCTATCCGCTCGCGCAGAACACGCATCGCGACGGCGTGCTGTCGCACACCATCGTCCCGGCGCCGGACGCGAGCCCGACGCTCGTCCAGCAGGCGCAACAGGCCGCGCTGCAAATCGCCGACAAGCTCGGTTACGTGGGCGTGCTGTGCGTCGAGTTCTTCATTCTCGAAGACGGTTCGCTGGTCGCCAATGAAATGGCGCCGCGTCCGCACAATTCTGGCCATTACACCGTCGACGCCTGCGCGACCAGTCAGTTCGAGCAGCAGGTGCGCGCCATGACCGGCATGCCGCTGGGCGATACACGTCAGCATTCGCCGGCGGTGATGCTGAACATTCTCGGCGATGTGTGGTTTCCGGACGGGCCGAAGCGCCCGGCGGTCACGCCGCCCTGGCAGGAGGTCGCCGCGATGCCGGCGGCGCGTTTGCATCTGTACGGCAAGGAAGAGGCGCGTTGTGGCCGGAAGATGGGCCACGTGAACTTCACGGCGGCTACGCTCGAAGAAGCCCGTACCGCTGCGCGCGATTGCGCACGGCTTCTGCACATCATCACGAGCTGATACGAAAGCCATGCCGGATCAACAGAAACCCGCCGAAGGCGCATTGCCTGTGAGCGCCGCGCAGATCGAACACGCGGCGGCCTTGCTCGATGCGGGAGAGCTGGTCGCATTCCCCACGGAGACGGTGTACGGTCTCGGCGGCGACGCGGAGAATCCCGACGCGGTCGCGCGTATTTATGCGGCGAAAGGCCGGCCGGCGAATCATCCCGTCATCGTGCATCTTGCGCCGCAAGGCGATCCGAACTACTGGGTCGAGTATTTGCCTGCGGAAGCACAGCGGCTGATCGACGCGTTCTGGCCGGGGCCGCTCACGTTGATACTGAAGCGCGCCGCCCGTATTCCGGCGGCGGTGAGCGGCGGGCAGGATTCGGTGGGGTTGCGCTGTCCATCGCATCCTGTTGCGCAAGCTTTGCTGGAGGCGTTCAGCGCATTGCGCAGTGGACATGGCGGTGTGGCGGCGCCGTCGGCGAACCGGTTCGGGCATGTGAGCCCGACCACGGCGCAACATGTGCGAGACGAGTTCGGCGACACGATTCATGTGCTGGACGGCGGCGCGTCGGATGTCGGTATCGAATCGACCATTCTGGATTTGTCGCGCGGCTTTCCGGCGCTGTTGAGGCCGGGGCGCGTCACGCCGCAAGATATCGCCGACGTGCTCGGCGAGGCGCCGCGCTTGCCCGACGGTTCGGACGCGACTGCGCCGCGCGCGTCCGGTACATTGAAGGCGCACTATGCGCCGCGCACGCCGTTGGCGCTATTGCCGTTTGGCGCGCTGGAGACTTTGCTTGCCGCGCGGCAAGCGGATGAGCGCGTGGCGTTGGTGGCGCGCGCTTCGCGTGCGGGACATTGGGCCGATGCCGAGGGCGTGCATTTCATCGCAGCGCCTGAAGATCCGCATGTCTATGCGCGTGAACTGTACGGCCTGCTGAGGGTTCTCGACCACGCGAACGTTTCGCGAATTCTTATCGAGAAGCTGCCGGATACGATTGAGTGGATTGCTGTTAATGATCGGTTGGGGCGGGCTGCGGCTGCGTTTGCAGCGCAAGACTGATAGACCATTAACAACTCAAGAAAAGACCAAAAAAGCCAGCCCAACAAACAGGGCCACGCCGCTGGCCCAAACCTGCGACGCGGCCATCCTCAATTTACTTCCCCAATCCCGTTGCCGCGATCTGCTGCTGCACGTACTGCGCGAACAACGCATGCAGGTGCGAGCTCGGGTGGACCGTGTCCGCGAACATGTACGTCTGGTCAGCGCCAGCCACCGTATAAGTCTGCGGCGAGCAGAACAGCGACGAGCCGAACTGGGCGCCATACTGGGCCGGAGTCAGCCCGTTCGTCGCACTCGGATTGGCGGTGGCGTACGCGGTCGCATTGTTCTGCATCGACGTCAGGTTACAGGCCGTGCCGGTGTTGGACACCGCGAAGCCCAGCGCCTGGTAGTTCGGCAACTGCTGATCCAGCCACGTGAACGCATCGGCCACGATGACCTTGCCCGTACCCATCAGGCCAAGGGCCGTCATGTTCTGAACCAGCAGGTAGTTATACGCCGCGGTAATCCCGGTCAGCAGTGCAGCCGAGCCAGGCGTGCTCGCGTTGGCTGCAACGCCGAGCGGCGTATTGCCGATGTCCGGCACCGTCGACACCACCACGTGAGTCGCGCCCGAGTTGACGATGGTCTGCACTTGCGCGGCGAGCTGGGTGGCGGCCTGCGCGATCTGCGGGTTGGCCAGCTGCTGCAGGTAGCCGACGATGAACGCCACCTGACCCGCCTGCGAGTTCGGCAGTTTGCCGGCCTGCACGAGCAGCGGGTACTGCGTCTGCAGCGCGGCGCCGAGCGCGGTCAGATTGGCGGTGGTTCCCGCGAACTGGAAGATGTCGTTCGCACCGCCGTTTATCAGCACGAGCTGGTTCGCGTTGAAGCTCGTATGCTCGCCCAGGTAGTTGGCCACCTGCGCCACCACCGGCACGGTCGTCGCGGCCATGTTATTGGGCGCCCAACCCTGGCCTTGGGCGTTGACGACGTCCGAGCCGCCCTGCGCGTAGCCGTAGCCGCCCGCTGCGACCAGCGGCTGGCCGAAGCCGCCGAGATACGCCGGCTTCAACGTGTCGCCGTAATACTCCGCGACCTTTTGTGTCCACACTTCACCCGGGTTCGTCGTGAAGCGGCCGCCGCCGAAGCTCCCCTGAATCACCGGCGCGTACGTGCCGACATCCGACAGGCTGTCGCCGAACGACACGACCTGCAATTTGACGCCGCCGGCAGGCGTGCTGCTCGCATTGTTGTTATCGCCGCCCCCGCCGCAAGCCGCAAGCAACGCAAAAGCCGTGCTGGCGACGGCGATCTGCGTCACGCGCAGCCAATGTTGTTTCCTCGATGCTGTTTGCTTCATGTTGACTACATCTCCTCGTATGTGTGGCCCTTATGCCATGTGCTGCAGGCAGCGCCCACCGCTTGAGCGGCGTGACGACAGCTTACAGAATCTTCTACGGCCTGCGTGGTGCTCGAAACGCGGCCGTATGGTCCTGCTTCACGCGAATCGCTTCGCCTGAATTTTCACTTGAGTCCGCACGCGACACCGATGCACCGGCGCCGCCGCGCCGCGCATGATAATCCGCGGCCCACGCGGGCGGCGCAAACAGCGCGCGCAGCTTGTTGCGCCAGCCGGATACGCTTGCGAAGTCGGCGGCCATCGACGCCCACTCGTGAAACGTCGCCTTCAGCGGGTTGTATGTGTGAAGCGACTCGACGATGCCGTAGGCGGGCGCATCGCGCGGGTCTTCCTCCACGTAGCTGCCGAACAGGCGATCCCAGATCACCAGCACGCCGGCATAGTTGCGGTCGATATAGCGGTCGTTGCGCGCGTGATGAACGCGATGGATCGACGGCGTGTTGAACACGTATTCGAGCCAGCCGAGTTTGCCGATGGCCTGCGTATGCACGAAAAACTGAAAGCCCAGGTTGATCAGCACGATCGCGACGATCTGCTTCGGCGCAAAGCCGAGCACGGCAAGCGGAATCCAGAACAGCCACATGCCCGCAACCGGATACATCAGGCTCTGGCGAAACGCGGTCGAAAAATTCATGCGTTCCGACGAGTGGTGTACGACATGCGCGGCCCACAGCCAGCGCACACGATGGCTGCAACGGTGAAACACGTAGTAGAGCAGATCCTGAGCGACGAACAGGACGACGAACGAGACCCGGTTCGCCTGCCACGTGACAACGCGGTAGTGGTCGTAGAAGAAGGCGTAGACGGGGATGATGGCGAGCCACGCGAGCTTGTCGGCGGCTTGCTGCATCAGCGCGAGCGCGGCGTTGCAGAGCGTGTCGTGCCAGCTATAGAGTTGCGCGCCCGGGCGCGTGCGCTTCAGGTGCCAGGCTTCCCAGCCGATGCATGCGAGAAAGACTGGCGCCATGCCGAGCAGCAGCAATTCGGCATCGAATTGCATCGTGTCTTCCTCCGTGGTCCCTGGCCGTCGCGCCGTGCGCAGACGGTGTTGTCGTTATTGTTTGAGCGGGACCATCAACGGTGGGCGGTCCCGGCGCCGCGTCCAGCGTTTTACGCGCGCCTCAAACACTGCCCGACAGCGTACACGCTTAGGACGTTGCCGCGCGCGGCTTCGCTAGAAGGAACACTCAGTGAGCGCCGCGCTGGTGCGGGTTTTTCCTGGGCTTGCTGCCACGCGGTTCGACGACCGGATCGGAGACTTTGGTAAAGCCTTGCGACGGACCCAGGTACACCCATTCGAGCAGCGCATCGTGCGCGGCGCGCGCGGCTTCTGAATGCGGATCGTTGATCAGGCTGACGACCACGTAACTATTGCCGTCCGCCGAGGCCACATAGCCCGCAATTGCTCGCACATCGCGCAAGGTGCCTGTCTTGATGTGCGCGTTGCCGCCCGCACCCTGGTTGGTCAGCCGGTTGCGCATGGTGCCGTCGACCCCCGCGATCGGCAGCGATTCCACGAACACCTGCGCGACCGGACTCGCGTTGGCCCGCTGCAGCAGATCGGCGAGCGCGAGCGCGGTGATGTGCTCGTCGCGCGAAAGGCCCGAGCCGTTGTCGAGCGTCAGATATTCCATGTTGATGCTGTCGCGGCGCAGAAACGCTTCGATCGCGCGCGCCGATTTGGCGGGCGTGGCGGGTCCCTTTTCCTCGGTGGCGCCGATCGTCAGGAACAGATTGCGCGCCATCGTGTTGTTGCTGAACTTGTTGATGTCGCGCACGATGTCGGACAGCATCGGCCCCTGGTGTGTCGCCACCAGTTTCGCGCCCACCGGTACGGCACCTTCGCGCGTCGCGCCGCTGAACGTGCCGCCGGTCTGTTGCCACAGCGCAAGAAAACCGCCCGCGAAAAACGCCGAGTGATCGAGCACCGCGACGTTGATCGTGCGCGGGCCGCAGCGCACCGAATAGTCGCCGTCGAACGAGGCCACGACGGTGCCGTTCGGCTGCGGCGTGACGGTGGGCGACACGGAGGCCGCGTCGCCGCGGCATGGTCCGTTGACTGCGTGCATCTGGTTGTCGATCTGCAATTGCGCGAGCGCGGGCAGCACGTCGATCGCGACGCTGCCGTCGGGCGACGGCGTCAGCGTGAAGGACAGCGATTTGAACGCATACAGCAGCGGATCGGGGCCGACGTTGTACGGCGCGGTGGCGTCGTCGTCGAACGGCGGCAGGTCGCGCGTGGACGGATCGAAGTAGCGCTTGTCGAGCACCAGCGCACCGTCGATGCCGTTGATGCCCGCCTTGTGGATCTTCTGCACGAGATCGATCAGTTCTTCCGGCACGAGCTTCGGGTCTCCCGTGCCCTGAATGTAGAGATTGCCGTGCAGCACGCCGTTGGCGTCGACAGTGCCGTCCGCGTAGGCGCTGGTGCGCCAGCGGTACTCGGGGCCGAGTATCGACAGGCCTGAGTACGTGGTGACGAGCTTCATGGTCGAGGCGGGCATCATCGGCTTGCCGGCGTTCAGGGCGACGATCGGCGTGCGGTCGCCGACTTTCTCCACGACCACGCTGATCGACGTCAACGGCACGTGTGCACGCTGCAAGCCGGCCATCACCGGCGGCGGCAATACCGTGGTGACGTTGACGCTCGGATGCGTGGCCTTGACGCGAGCCTGCGCGGCGAGCGGCAGCGATGCGCCGCAGCCTAGCGCGATACAGGCGAGCAGCCAGGCGCTCGCGCGCGGCGCGAACCGGCGAGGCAGGCGAGGCGTGGAAGCGTTGGGAGTGTCGGAAGCAGACTCAGAAGCAGACGAGCAACGCGGAAGCTGCGCGGCATGGAATACGCGACGTGCGAGAGAACTCAGAAAAGCGTGCGTCATGGACGGGCGAAAAAGCAAAATGTCAGGGCGGTGGGGCACGCGGTCTTCCAGGCTGCGGCAATGCATCGCGCGGTGCGCGGACGAAAACGCCGGCCGCGCGACGCAAAGCGCCCATTGTAGAGACATGCTGCCGGGCTGCGGTGGAAAATGCGCCACGCGCCGCACATGTCGGGGACGGGCGCTAGAATGCGGCATCATCGAACGATTCGGAACGGATAACCATGCGCATCTTGCTAGTCGAAGACGACCGGATGATCGCGGAAGGCGTGCGCAAGGCGCTGCGCGGCGAAGGCTTCGCGGTCGATTGGGTGGAAGACGGAGAGTCTGCGCTCAGCGCGGCAGCCAGCCAGCCTTACGATCTCGTGCTGCTCGACCTGGGCCTGCCGAGGCGTGACGGTCTCGACGTGCTGCGCACGCTGCGCGCGCGCGGCCACGCGCTGCCGGTGCTGATCGTCACCGCGCGCGACGCCGTGGCGGATCGCGTCAAAGGTCTCGATGCCGGCGCCGACGATTACCTCGTCAAACCTTTCGATCTCGACGAACTCGGCGCCCGCATGCGCGCGCTGATCCGGCGTCAATCCGGGCGCAGCGATTCGACCATCCGCCTCGGCAATCTAACGCTCGATCCGGCCTCGCATCAGGTCACGCTCGACGGCGCGCCGGTCGCGTTGTCGGCGCGTGAATTTGCGCTGCTCGAGGCGTTGCTCGCGCGTCCCGGCGCCGTGCTCTCGAAGAGCCAGCTCGAGGAAAAAATGTACGGCTGGGGCGAGGAGATCGGCAGCAATACCGTCGAGGTCTACATTCACGCGCTGCGCAAGAAACTCGGCGCGGATCTGATCCGCAACGTGCGCGGTCTCGGCTACATGATCGCGAAGGACGCCTGAGCCGATGCGTTCGATTCGCCGTCAATTGCTGGTCTGGCTGCTGGCGCTGGTGCTGCTCGGCGTCGGTATCGCGGGTTGGCTGATCTACCGGCAGGCGCTTGCCGAAGCCAACGAACTTTTCGATTACCAGTTGGAGCAGATCGCCGCGGCGTTGCCGTCGGAGCCGTTCTCCCAGGTGCTGGGTTCGCGCGATACCGGCGACGAAGGCATCGTGCTGCAGATCTGGAATCGCAACGGCGTGCTGATGTACTACTCGCGTCCGCGTGCGCCGCTCGCTCCGCGCGCCGAACTCGGCTTTTCCACCGAGCACACGGATCGCGGCGAGTGGCGTGTGTATGGCGCGATCGTCGGCGATAACGTAGTGCAGCTGGCGCAGCCGGTGTCCGTGCGCAACCGGCTCGCCGCGAACGTCGCGCTACGCACGCTGTGGCCGTTGATCGTGCTGCTGCCGTTGCTGGGGCTCGCGGTGTGGGTGATCGTCGGGCGCGGACTCAGGCCGTTGCGGCGCGTGACCAGCGCGCTCGACGCGCGTCGCCCCGAGGCGCTCGATCCGCTGCCGGACCAGCGTCTGCCGCTCGAAGTACAACCGCTCGTGCGCGCGCTGAACGGTCTGCTGGAGCGGCTCGCCACCGCGCTCGATATCCAGAAGGCATTCGTCGCCGACGCTGCGCACGAATTGCGCACGCCGCTGGCCGCCGTGCAGATCCAGGCGCAACTGGTGGCGCGCGCGAAAGACGAAGCCGGCCGCAGCGAAGCGCTCGCCGATCTGCAAGCGGGCGTGACCCGCGCCACGCGTCTTGCCGAACAGTTGCTGGCGCTCGCGCGTTCCGAACCGGACGGACTCGCCGCCACCGACGCGATCGATCTGCGCGCGCTGCTTCAGGAGTGCGTGGCGGCTTACGCGCCGCTTGCACAGAATCGCGGCGTCGATCTCGGCATCGAGGCAACGGAGTCCGCCACCGTGATCGGCGACGCCGACGCACTGCGCGTGATGTTCAACAATCTCGTGGATAACGCAACCAAATACACGCCGCGCGGCGGTCACGTGGATGTCAGTCTGCGCGTGGAAGAAGGGCACCCGGTCGTGCGGATCGCCGACAGCGGGCCGGGGATCGAACCGGCCGAACGCGATCGCGTATTCGATCGTTTCTATCGCGCGGGCGCCAGCGCGAATCGCGCGCGTACCGACGTGGCGGGCAGCGGTCTGGGACTTGCGATCGTGCGCCGCATCGCCGTGCAGCATCATGCCGCCGTGTCGCTCGACGAATCGCCGGCGGGCGGGTTGCAGGTCAACGTGCGCTTTTGAAGGCGGGGCTTTCCGATTGTAAAGAGACTTGGGCCGGGCTCGCAGGCGACAAACGGACCACAAACGGACCACAAGCAGCGCTAAAAAACAGGATGAAAGCGATCTGTCGCTGCTTAAGACTCTTTTAAGCGATGCCACGTACGCTTCGAGACATCCAAAGTCTCTTTCTCCCAGTCAGGAGTACACGATGAACGCGAAAACCTTGTCCCGCAGCGCTGTTGCAGTGGCTGTCGCCGTAGCGCTCTCCGCCGGCTATGTGGCGGGGCATCGCGACGTGCCCGCGCCGCAGGTGATCACGCCGGCGCAAGCCGCGATGATGCCCGCCGAAGCCGCCGCCAAAACCGGCATTCCCGACTTCTCCGGCCTCGTCGAAACGTATGGTCCGGCCGTCGTCAACATCAGCGCGAAGCACGTCGTCAAGCAGACGGCGCTGCGCGGTAATCCCGGCAACGGTGGCGGCAGCCAGTTGCCGATCGATCCTAGCGATCCGTTCTACCAGTTCTACAAGCACTTCTTCGGCGGCATGCCGGGCATGCAGGGCGGCGACGGCGGCGATGCGCCCGATCAGCCGAGCGCGAGCCTGGGTTCGGGATTCATCGTCAGCAATGATGGCTACATCCTGACCAATGCACACGTGGTGGACGGCGCCAACGTCGTCACCGTGAAGCTGACCGACAAGCGCGAATTCCGCGCGAAGGTGGTCGGCGCGGACAAGCAGTCCGACGTCGCCGTGCTGAAGATCGACGCGAGCAACCTGCCGACCGTGAAGATCGGCGACCCGCGCCAGAGCAAGGTCGGCCAGTGGGTCGTGGCGATCGGTTCGCCTTACGGTTTCGACAACACGGTGACCTCGGGCATCATCAGCGCCAAGTCGCGTTCGTTGCCTAACGAAAACTACACGCCGTTCATTCAGACCGACGTGCCGGTGAACCCGGGCAACTCGGGCGGTCCGCTCTTCAACCTGCAAGGCGAAGTGATCGGGATCAATTCGATGATCTATTCGCAGACGGGCGGCTTCCAGGGGCTTTCGTTCGCCATCCCGATCAATGAAGCGATCAAGGTCAAGGACGACATCGTCAAGACCGGCCACGTGAGCCGTGGACGACTCGGCGTGGCGGTGCAGGGCATGAACCAGACACTCGCCAATTCGTTCGGCATGCAGAAGCCGCAAGGCGCGCTGGTGAGTTCGGTCGATCCGGGCGGCCCCGCGGCCAAGGGCGGGTTGCAGCCGGGCGACGTGATTCTGTCGGTGAACGGTGAGCCGGTCGGCGATTCGGCCGATCTGCCGTCGCAGGTCGCGGGTCTGGCGCCGGGCAGCTCGGCAACCGTCCAGGTATGGCGCGACAAGGCCACCAAGGATCTGAAAGTGACCATCGGTTCGTTGTCGGATGCGAAGGTTGCCTCGGACAAGACCGATCAGCCGACCCAGTTGCAGGGTCGTCTCGGCGTGGCAGTGCGGCCGCTGACGCCAGAAGAGAAGAGCGGCGCGTCGATCTCGCACGGTCTGCTGGTGCAGCAGTCGGGCGGCGCGGCGGAAAGCGCGGGCATCCAGCCCGGCGACGTGATTCTGGCGGTTAACGGCCGGCCCATCTCGAGCGTCGATCAATTGAAGCAGATGATCGCCAGTGCCGGCAACAGCATCGCATTGCTGATCCAGCGCGACAACGCGCAGATCTTCGTGCCGGTCGATCTGGGCTGAGAAGAAGGCGTGCGGGGCAGATGAACCGACCGGCGGGTTGACCGACGGCCTCGTTGCTCCGCCCGCGAATTGAAGTAATGGTTGCCGGCCCGTTGCATTTACTGCCAGCGGACCGGCAATTTTCATTTGGAACCTGCTATCGAAGAAGGGCGCTGTGCGCTACCCGGCGTGGCGCGCGGCAACTTCCCGGTGGACGCGCCGGTTGCCTGGCATGCGGGTTGCGTCTGCTCTGATCCGGGCCCATTGTGGGGAGACCGGATAAGCAGGGATAAGTCCTAATCAGGAAGGAGCGAACCGATGAAAACCCAACGCAATCAGCGAAGGATCGTAGCCGCTGCGGTATGCGCAGCGCTCACGCTCGGTCTGGCGGGTGGCGCGTATGCACAGCAGGCGAGCGATACGACCGGCGGCACGACCACCGATCAAACCAGCGCGGGCAACGCCAACGGTGGCGGCCTGCCGCAAATCCAGCAGCAAGGCGATGTCTCGTTCGTGTCGGGCGGCGTCGGTCTCGACGAATCGAAGGCGTTGCAGCAGGCGCAAAGCCAATGGCCGCTGTCGTTGCGCTTTACCGGCCCCGGTTCCGACTTTCTCGCCGACGTGCACGTGCGCGTGGTCGATGCGCACAACGGCGAGGTGCTGAGCACCACGTCCCGCGGACCTTACATGCTGGTCAAACTGCGCCCCGGCCGCTACACGGTGCATGCGCAATACAAGGATCGCGACCAGTCTAAAGCGGTGACGGTGCCGGCCAAGGGCACCGCGAAGGCCGCGTTCTACTGGAACACCCAATAAGCGCAGTGCCGGTTTGCACGGCGTTGCGGCGCGCCTCGTACTCCATGCAGGAACGCCGCGCAATCGGCCGGACTTTGGCCGATAATGAAGCCACGGGCATGCCCCGTGGCTTTTACTGTTTGCAGCACCGCATCCCATCACGGAGCCGAGACATGAGCGATGCCTTGACACCTCACGGAAGCCCCAGCGCAAGTATGGGTGGGCATACCATCGTGATCACCGGCAACAACCATCGGGTGCGCGTGATACACGGCGGCGTGACCATGGCCGATACGCAGGCGGGGCTGACCCTGGCGGAAACCGGTTTGCCGGATGTGTTCTATTTTCCGCGTTCGGATGTGAACATGGCCCGGCTCGAACGTTCGGCACACACGTCGCACTGTCCGTTCAAGGGCGACGCGTCGTACTTCCATCTGCGCACGGAAGACGGCCTGATCGAAAACGCCGTGTGGAGTTACGAAACGCCGCTCGAGTCGGCGGGCCAGATCAAAGGGTATCTCGCGTTTTACGCATCGCGCGTCGACCGCATCGATCAGACGTCCTGATCCGCTGTCGCGCGTTCATCGGGGAGGCTGCCATGGAACTGAACGACGCGTTACGGATTCCGCTTGCGCCGTCCGACGTCTGGGAGGCGTTGCAAGACCTCGCGTTGCTACGCGCCAGCCTCGACAACTGTGAGTCGTTCACTCGCCTCGCGCACGGCGAATACGAGTTGGTCATGACCGTGCCGCTCGGCCCGCTGCGCGCGCGCTATGAAGCGCGTGCCCACGTTGCCGGTCAGGATTCCGGACCGGCGGACGCGCAGCGCCGCACCATCAACTTCAAAGCCCGTGCCGAAGGGATCGGCGCATTGCGCGGCCAGATCGAAGTGCGCGTGCGCGCGGACGAAGGCGCGCAGGCGGGTGACAAGGCGCGCGGCACGCGGATCGATTACACGATCTGGGCGACCTCGTCCGGCCCGCTCGCCGAACTGCCGACGCGCCAACTCGAAAACGCGCTGCATCAACTGGCCGACGACTTCTTCACCGAGTTCGACGCGGTCGTACGCGCCAAGCACGGGCAAGGTCCGAATCGGGCGCGAGGTTCGGCGGTACGCCGCCAGCATGTGTTTCTGCGGCCGATCACGCTCGGCGGCATGGCGCGGCGCGTGCGCCCGGATCACGGCAGTGCGTTGCCGGGGCGCGCGGCGAGCGCGTCGCACGGCACCTCGCATGGCGTGTCGCACGGGGTCTCGCACCACGAGCCCAGTCCGCACGCAGTCCCGAACTGGGCCTGGGCTGCGATGATCTTTCTGGTGGCGCTGCTGTTGTATGTAGCGCGCTGGATCAGCGAACGTTGATTTTTGCGGTTGGGTCGTGCGGGCGCACGCAGGACTTGTAGCGCTGCTGCTGTCGCGCCAGCGCGACTACGAAATTCCGGTGGCTTGCTACGAAACGCCGTCGGACGGGACGGTCAGCACCGCGCCGCGCCACTCGTGCACTCACACGCCGCGAAATTCCCTTCGCCATGCGGACGGCGACGTGCGGAACGCCTCCGCGAAATGCTGCCGTAGCGAAGCGGCCGAGCCGAAACCCGCGATTCCCGCGATCGCTTCCACCGACTCGTCGGTGCTTTCCAGTAGTTGCTGCACGCGCGCAAGCCTCTGTGCCAGCAACCATGCGCCCACAGTCGTGCCGGTTGCGAGCCGGAAGCGTCGCGTGAAGGTGCGGCGGCTCATCAGCGCACGCCCGGCGAGCGTGTCGAGCGTATGCGGCAACGCCAGATTGCCGCTCACCCAGTCGAGCAGGCCCGACAGGCGGTTGCCGCGCACATTCGGCGGCATGGGCTGCTGAACGAATTGCGCCTGGCCGCCTTGCCGATGCGGCGGCACCACCAGCCGGCGCGCCACGTGATTGGCCACCTGCGCGCCGCACATCTTGCGCATCACATGCAGACAGCAGTCGAGACCGGCGGCGGTGCCGGCCGAGGTCAGCACATTGCCGTCGTCGACATAGAGCACGTTGGGGTCGAGGCGCACGCGCGGGTAACGGCGCGCGAAGTCGTCGGCCCAGGCCCAATGTGTCGAGGCCGGACGGCCGTCGAGGAGGCCGGCGGCCGCCAGCACGAACGCGCCCAGACAGAGCCCGACCAGTTGCGCGCCGCGCGCATGGGCGGCGCACAGCGCGTCGAGCAGCGCGTCGGGCGGCGTTTCGGCCGGATCGCGCCAGCTCGGCACGATGATCGTATCGGCATCGGCCAGCGCTTCGAGTCCATGCGTGACGGCGATCGAAAAGCCCGCCGTGGTAGTCAGCGCGCCCGTTTCGGCGGCGCAGACGCGAAAGTCGAAGTCCGGCACGCCGCCGCCGCTGCGATCCTCGCCGAACACCACGCACGGCACCGACAGGTGGAACGGACTGATGCGGTCGAACGCGACCACCGCGACGACGTGACGGGGCGGTTCGCCGAGTGTCGCGGCGGAGGAAGCGGGCGTGGCCATCAGTCACCTCGTGAGATCCGACGATGGCCCGATTCTAGCGAATCTTGTCATTCGGGTCGCTGTCGGGGAATTGGCCGTGGGGGAACAATGCAGTCATCGCCGCGGCTCGTCCGGAGCCAGAGCCAGAGCCAGACCGGACCAGCATCCCGCCGAGCGGCGCCAGCCATTTCCATCCCGTTACCTTACCGAGGAGTCTTGCCATGACCACACCGCGCCGTGCGCTGATCGTCATCGATGTGCAGAACGAATACGTGAGCGGCGATCTGCCGATCGAATACCCGGACGTGCAAACCTCGCTCGCCAACATCGGCCGCGCGATGGATGCGGCGCGGGCTGCCGGCGTGCCGGTGGTGATCGTGCAGAACTTCGCGCCGGCCGACTCGCCGTTGTTCGCGCGTGGCAGCAATGGGGCGGAGCTGCATCCGGTGGTGAGCGAGCGGGCGCGCGATCATTACGTGGAGAAGTCGCTGCCGAGCGCCTTCACCGGGACCGATCTGGCGGGCTGGCTCGCTGCGCGTCAAATCGACACGCTGACGGTCACCGGCTACATGACGCACAACTGCGACGCGTCGACCATCAACCACGCGGTTCACTCCGGGCTTGCCGTCGAATTTCTGCACGACGCGACCGGTTCGGTGCCCTACGAGAACAGCGCGGGGTTCGCCAGCGCCGAGGACATTCACCGCGTGTTCAGTGTGGTGCTGCAATCGCGTTTCGCGGCGGTGACGAGCACGGACGAGTGGATCGCGGCAGTGCAGGGCGGGGCGCCGCTGGAGCGCGGCAATATCTATGCGTCGAATCAGAAGGCGCGGGCCAAACGGGCCGTAGCGTAACTAACCACCGGCTGTTCGCCGTGCATGCCCGTTGCGCAACGCCGGGCTCAGCTTCAGCGCGTCGAACATGCCTTCCACCATCTGCACGGCGTGAGCGCCGAAATCCGTGGCGTCGGGCAGGAACAGCATGTCGCGCAGCGAACCGCTGACAAATGCGTGCACCATGGCCGCGGCCAGCTTCGTATCCAGATCCACGGGCATTTGCCCTTTGGAGATGGCGTTGCGCAGGCCGCCTTCGATTTTCGCGAGCCCTTCGCGCATGTTGGTCTGATAGCGGATCATCACCGGGCCCATTTCCTCGACCAGTTCGCACTTCAGAAACAGGATGTCGAACACGCGCCGGCGGCGCGGATCGTTCGCGGTGTCGCGCAGGCAGACTGTGCAGATTTCCATCAGGCGACCGAGCGGATCGGGCTCGTTGGGGTCTTGCGAGGCGGCTTTGAGTTCGTCCAGCGGCAGCAGCACGCGGTCGAACATTTCAGTGAACAGGTCGCTTTTATGTGCGAAGTGCCAGTAGATCGCGCCGCGTGTGACACCGGCGGCCTGCGCGATGTCGGCAAGCGACGTGCGCGAAACGCCCTTCTCAAAGAAAACGCGCTCGGCCGCGTCGAGAATGCTATTGCGCGTCTCCAGCGCCTCTTCTTTGGTTCTTCGGACCATGTTGGAATGACCTGCCCTGATTGTGGGGGGTTCCTAGGCGCTTTTAAGTACGCCCGATGACAATCCGTCTACGCCTGAGCGAATTGTGAAGCAATCTTGCAAGCCCCCCGCCTGCAAGAGATGTAAACGCACTTTTACATGCATTCGTGAATGTATATATAATAGCATCCCACGATCGGATAGCCCAAGCCGTGACGAAACGTTAATATCCGTCACTGTTGCCTTTCAAAACGCTCTTTGCGCCGTGCCGGAATGGGCGGCGCCGTGCGGCATTTCCCCGGTATGGCGCATTTCGTTCAGGATGCCCTGCAGGTTCGGTTTGCGTCCACGGGCATCCGGTCAGGCGTCGCGAGACGCATGCGTGCGCTGCTGTCCCCGGCGTAGGGATGCTCGCACTTTTTCATTCTCTCAGTCTTAGACAGAGGTCGCTCCATGCGCGTCGAACGGGTTCCATTCCGCTTAATCAGTGCCGCGACGGCTGCCGTATTGCTGGCAGCGTGCGGACCAAAACAATCTGCGCCGCCGCCACAAACGCCCGAAGTCGGCGTTGTCACTGTTCAGCCGACGGCCGTGCCCGTCGTCACCGAATTGCCCGGCCGCACCAGTGCCTTCCTCGTCGCGCAAGTGCGCGCACGGGTCGACGGCATCGTGCTGCGCCGCGAGTTCACGGAAGGCAGTGAGGTCAAGGCCGGTCAGCGTCTGTACAAGATCGATCCGGCGCCGTACATCGCCACGTTGAATAACGCCAAGGCGACGCTCGCGAAGGCGCAGGCCAACCTCGTGTCCACCACGGCGCAGGCCAATCGCTACAAGGTGCTGGTGGCCGCCAACGCGGTCAGCAAGCAGGACTACGACAATGCGGTCGCGGCAGAAGGCCAGGCGGCGGCTGACGTCGCCGCGGGCAAGGCGGCGGTCGACACGGCGCAGATCAATCTGGGCTACACCGACGTCGTGTCGCCGGTGAGCGGCCAGGTCGGCATCTCGCAGGTCACGCCGGGCGCCTACGTGCAAGCCAGCGCCGCCACGCTGATGGCCACTGTGCAGACACTCGATCCGGTCTATGTGGACCTGACGCAATCGAGTCTCGACGGCCTGAAGCTGCGCCGCGAGATGCAGGAAGGGCGCCTGAAAACGACGGGTCCGGACGCCGCCAAGGTGTCGCTGATTCTCGAAGACGGCCGCACCTATTCGGAAAAAGGCAAGCTGCAGTTCACCGACGTGACGGTCGACCAGGGCACCGGTTCGGTCACGGTGCGCGCGATCTTCAAGAACGCCGACCGGGTGTTGCTGCCGGGCATGTTCGTGCGTGCGCGCATCGACGAAGGCGTGAACGACAACGCGCTCGTGGTGCCGCAAGTCGGCGTGACGCACGACCAGAAGGGTCAGCCGACCGCGCTCGTCGTCGGCAACGACGGCAAGGTCGTATTGCGTCAACTGGTTACGTCCGGCACGTACGGTTCGAACTGGGTGGTCGAAAGCGGCCTGAATCCGGGCGACCGCGTGATCGTGCAGGGCACCGACAAGGCGAAGCCCGGCATGCAGGTCAAGACCGTTGCCGCGCAACTCCCCGCCACACCCGCTTCCGACGCCTCCGCTCAGGGCGCGCCGGCCGCCAGCGGTGCTGCGCAGACGGCTCAACCTGCCTCCGCTGCATCGGGCGCGTAATAACAGGGAGCCCGCCTCATGGCAAAGTTCTTCATTGATCGCCCGATTTTTGCATGGGTGATCGCCATTATTCTGATGCTCGCGGGTATCGCGTCGGTCTTTACACTGCCGATCGCGCAATACCCGACCATCGCGCCGCCGGCCGTGCAGATCAGCGCAACGTACCCGGGCGCTTCGGCGAAGACGGTGGAAAACACCGTCACGCAGGTGATCGAGCAGCAGATGAGTGGTCTCGACCACTTGCTGTACCTGTCGTCCACGTCGGACGACTCGGGTACGGCAACCATCACGCTGACCTTCGCGGCCGGCACCAATCCTGACATCGCGCAGGTGCAGGTGCAGAACAAGCTGCAGCTGGCCACGCCGCTCCTGCCGCAAGCCGTGCAGCAACTGGGCACCAAGGTCACGAAGTCGAGCAGCAGCTTTCTGCTGGTCATGGCGTTCGTGTCCGAAGACGGCAGCATGAACAAGTACGACCTGGCGAACTACGTCGCGTCGAACATTCAGGATCCGGTCAGCCGTATCGACGGCGTGGGCACGGTGACGCTGTTCGGCTCGCAGTACGCCATGCGGATCTGGCTGGACGCGAACAAGCTCACCAACTTCGGCCTCACGCCGGTGGATGTGCAAACCGCGTTGACCGCGCAGAACGTGCAGGTCGCGGGCGGTTCGCTCGGCGGCACGCCGTCGGTGCCGGGCCAGGTGCTGCAGGCCACCATCACGGAAGCCACGCTGCTGAATACGCCTGAACAGTTCGGCAACGTGCTGCTGAAGGTGAACCCGGATGGCTCGCAGGTTCGTATCAAGGACGTCGGCCGCATCGAGCTGGGTGGCGAAAACTACAACTTCGACACCAAGTACAACGGCCAGCCGACGGCGGGCTTCGGTATTCAGCTCGCTACCGGCGCGAACGCGCTGGCTACCGCCAAGGCGGTGCGTGAGAAGGTCGCCGAACTGTCCAAGTACTTCCCGCACGGTCTGGTCGTGCAGTATCCGTACGACACCACGCCGTTCGTGCGCCTGTCGATCGAAGAAGTGGTCAAGACGCTGCTCGAAGGTATCGTGCTGGTGTTCCTGGTCATGTACCTGTTCCTGCAGAATCTGCGCGCCACGCTGATCCCGACGATCGCCGTGCCGGTGGTGCTGCTGGGCACGTTCGCGATCATGGGGCTGGTCGGTTTCTCGATCAACACGCTGTCCATGTTCGGGCTGGTGCTGGCAATCGGCCTGCTGGTGGACGATGCGATCGTGGTGGTGGAAAACGTCGAGCGTGTGATGCAGGAGGAGGGGCTATCGCCTCGTGACGCCACCCGCAAGGCGATGGATCAGATTACCGGCGCACTGGTCGGCGTGGCGCTCGTGCTGTCGGCGGTGTTCGTGCCGGTGGCGTTCTCCGGCGGCTCGGTCGGCGCGATCTACCGGCAGTTCTCGCTGACGATCGTGGCGGCGATGGTGCTGTCCGTGCTGGTGGCGTTGATTCTGACGCCCGCGTTGTGCGCGACGATCCTCAAGCCGATCGAAAAGGGTCACCAGGAAAGAACCACTGGCTTCTTCGGCTGGTTCAACCGCACTTTCAACAGAAGCCGCGACAAGTATCACTCTGGCGTGCACCACGTGATCAAGCGCTCGGGCCGTTGGCTGATCATCTATATGGTGGTGATCTTCGCGGTCGGCCTGCTGTTCGTGAAGTTGCCGAAGTCGTTCCTGCCTGACGAAGACCAGGGCACGATGTTCGTGCTGGTGCAAACGCCGTCCGGTTCCACGCAGGAAACCACGGCGCGCGCGCTGAAGGATGTGTCCGACTATCTGCTCAATACCGAGAAGAGCATTGTCGAATCGACCTTCACGGTGAACGGCTTCAGTTTTGCCGGTCGCGGCCAGAACGCCGGTCTCGTGTTCGTGCGGATGAAGGACTACTCGGTTCGCCAGCACTCGGATCAGAAGGTGCAGGCGCTGGTGGGCCGTCTCTTCATGCACTTCGGCAGCTACAAGAACGCGCTGGTGTATCCGGTGAATCCGCCGTCGATTCCTGAACTCGGCACGGCCGCGGGCTTCGACTTCGAATTGCAGGATCGCGCGGGCGTCGGTCACGAAAAGCTGATGGAAGCACGCAATATGCTGCTGGGCATGGCGGCGAAAGATCCGACGCTGGCTCAGGTGCGTCCGAACGGCCTGAACGACACGCCGCAGTTCAAGGTGGACATCGACCACGAGAAGGCTTCGGCGCTCGGCGTCTCGCTGTCCGCGATCGACCAGACGTTCTCGATCGCGTGGGCGTCGCAGTACGTGAACAACTTCCTCGATACCGACGGCCGGATCAAGAAGGTGTACCTGCAGGGCGATGCGCCGTTCCGCATGAAACCGGAAGACCTGAACGCGTGGTACGTGCGTAATGGCGCGGGTAACATGGTGCCGTTCTCGTCGTTCGCGAGCGGTACATGGACCTACGGTTCGCCGAAGCTGGAACGCTACAACGGTATTTCCGCGGTGGAAATCCAGGGCGCGGCGGCACCGGGCAAGTCGACCGGTCAGGCCATGACGGCGATGGAAGCACTGGTGGCGAAGCTGCCGGCGGGTGTCGGCTACGAATGGACGGGCTTGTCGCTGCAGGAGCGCCAGTCCGGTTCGCAGGCGCCGATTCTGTACGGCATCTCGATCCTCGTCGTGTTCCTGTGTCTCGCGGCGCTGTATGAAAGCTGGTCGATCCCGTTCTCGGTGATCATGGTGGTGCCGCTCGGCGTGATCGGCGCACTGCTGGCGGCCACGCTGCGCGGGCTCGAGAACGACGTGTTCTTCCAGGTGGGTTTGTTGACCACGGTGGGTCTGTCGGCGAAGAACGCGATTCTGATCGTGGAGTTCGCCCGCGAGCTGCAACAAGGTCAAGGCATGGGGCCGATCGAGGCCGCGCTGGAAGCAGCGCGTCTGCGGTTGCGTCCGATCCTGATGACCTCGCTCGCGTTCATTCTCGGCGTGATGCCGCTCGCCATCAGTAACGGCGCGGGTTCGGCCAGCCAGCACGCGATCGGTACCGGCGTGATCGGCGGGATGTTGACGGCGACCTTCCTCGCGATTTTCATGATCCCAATGTTCTTCGTCGTGATCCGCGCGAAATTCGGCGGCGAGAAGGAAGACCCGGATGAGGCGCTCGCACACTACAACCAGCACCATCCGCATGACGGCCAGGGCGGCGGGGCGGCTGATGAAGGCTCGGGCAAGGACGGACACTGAGATGCAAAAACACTCTCTGATTGCAGTGGCGGTCGCGCTGTTCGCGGCGGGTTGCACAATGGCGCCGAAATATGAGCGCCCGGCCGCACCGGTAACGGCGACCTTCCCGACCGGCGGCGTGTACGACACGCAGCCGGGCGCGACCCAGCCGGGCCAGCAGCAGCCCGGCACGACAGGCGCCGCGCGCACCGCGAACGGCCAGGCCGCGGCGGACATCGGCTGGCGCGATTTCTTCGTCGATCCGCGCATGCAGCGGTTGATCGAGATCGCGCTGAAGAACAACCGCGATCTGCGCGTGTCGGTGCTGAACATGCAGGCTTCGGCTGCGCAGTTCCGGATCGTTCGCGCCGGTCTGTTGCCGACGCTCGATGCCGCGGCTTCGCAAAGCAAATCGCGTACGCCGAAAGACCTGTCGTTCTTCGACCAGACGATTTCCAACTCGTACTCGGTCGGGCTGAACGCGTCGTGGGAAATCGACTTCTTCGGGCGGATTCAGAGCCTGAAGGATCAGGCGTTGGCGCAGTACCTGGCCACGGCTCAGGCGCGCAAGGCAGCGGAAATCACGCTGGTCTCGCAGGTGGCGAACCAGTACATGACGGTGCTCGAGCTCGACGACCTGCTGAAGGTCACCGAGAACACGTTGAAGACCTCGCAGGAATCGTATCGGATTGCCAAGCTGCAGTTCGACAACGGTACGGGTTCGGAACTGGATCTGCGTCAGTCGCAAACAGTAGTCGAGCAGGCTTCGGCCAATCTGCAGCAGCAGCAGCGGCTGCGGGCTCAGGCGGATAACGCGCTCGTGCTACTGCTCGGCGAGCCGTTGCCGGACGATCTGCCGCCGGGCATGACGCTGGACAACCAGAATCTGCTCACGGATATTCCGGCGGGTCTGCCGTCCGATCTGCTGACGCGTCGTCCGGACATCATGGAGGCCGAAGAGAATCTGCTGGCCGCCAACGCGAACATCGGCGCAGCGCGGGCCGCGTTCTTCCCGAAGGTTTCGCTGACCGGCAGCTTCGGTACGCTGAGCCCGTCGCTCGGCGGTCTGTTCAAGCCGGGTTCGGCGGCGTGGAGTTTCGCGCCGTCGATCACGCTGCCGATCTTCGAGGGCGGGCAGAATCTCGCCAACCTCGATCTCGCCAACATCCAGAAGAAAGTCCAGATCGCCACGTATGAAAAGGCGATCCAGACGGCCTTCCGCGAAGTGGCGGACGGCCTCGCGGCACGCGGCACGTACGATCAGCAGATCCAGGCGCTGGAGCGCAATACCTTTGCGGAACAACGCCGGTTGGACCTGTCGAATCTGCGCTATACGAATGGCGTCGATAGTTATCTGTCGGTGCTGACCGCGCAGACGGATCTGTATTCGTCGCAGCAGTTGCTGGTCACGGCCCGGATGGAACGTCTGCAGAACCTCGTGACGTTGTATCAGGCCCTGGGCGGCGGCTGGATCGAGCACGACGGCGAGCAGCCGCGTCCGGCCGACGCGCCAGTCGACTACGGTGCGGCGAGTGCGCCGGTGGCGGCTTCGGCCGCTACGGCGGGTTGAGTTTTGTAGCCTCAGGCGTGCAAGGCGGGTTTCTGTTTCAATGAAGCCGTTTTGCGCAGCCAGTCACATGAGAAACGCCACGGCATGCCGTGGCGTTTTTTTGTGCTCAGCGCTCGCGCGACATTGCTCGCGCGGCGCCGGATTGCGTACCGTTCAGTGCAGATCCGCTGCGCGCAGCATCTCGTCGCGTCGCGGTTCGTTGTCGCCGCGTCCGTCGAAATCGTGTCCGGCGGTGCGAATCTCGCAGCGTGCCTTCTTCTCACTCTTCACGCCGTTGAAGATCAGGTTCAGCACGACCGCCGACACGGAAGCCAGCAGAATCCCGCTATGCAGCAGCGGCGAGAGCGCCGGCGGCAGCTTCGAAAAGAAGTGCGGCGACACCACCGGCACGAGACCCAGGCCGATACTGACCGCGACGATGAACAGGTTGTGGTGGTTTTTCACGAAGTCGACCTTCGAGAGCACCTTGATGCCGTTCGCCGCAACCATGCCGAACATCACGATGCCCGCGCCGCCGAGCACGAAGGCCGGCACCGACGCGACCACTTGCGCCATCTTCGGGAACAGGCCCAGCAGCACCAGGATCACGCCGCCCATCGCGCAGACAAAGCGGCTCTTCACGCCGGTCACGCCGATCAGGCCGACGTTCTGCGAGAACGAGGTATGCGGGAACGAATTGAAGATGCCGCCGATCAGCGTGCCCAGGCCGTCCACGCGCAGACCGCGCACCAGCGTCTTCTGATCGACCGGACGATCCACCATGTCGCCGACCGCGAGGAACATGCCGGTCGATTCGATGAAGGTGACGAACATCACGGTGACCATCGTCGCGATCGACAGCGGGTCGAAGTGCGGCAGGCCGAAGTGGAACGGCATGACGAAGCCGACCCACGGTGCGTGCGTCACGCCTTCCATGTTGACGCGGCCGAGCGCCAGCGCGATCACGAAGCCCGCGACAATGCCGAGCAGCACCGAGATATTGGCGAGGAAGCCCCGGGCGAACTTGTTGATCAGCAGGATCAGCATCAGCACGATCAGCGAGAGGCCGAGATAGACCGGATTGCCGTAATCGGGATTGCCCACGCCGCCGGCCGCCCAGTTGATGCCGACTTCCATCAGCGACAGACCGATCACTGAGATCACCACGCCGATCACGACCGGCGGAAAGAACCGCAGCAACTTGCCGACCGCCGGTGCGAGCAGGATACCGACGATACCGGCCGCGATCGTCGAGCCGAAGATGTCGAGAATGCCGAGCGAAGGATTGGTGCCGATCGCGACCATCGGACCGACGGCCGCGAACGTGCAGCCCATGATGACCGGCAGGCGGATGCCGAAGATCCACAGGCCGAGTGTCTGGATCAGCGTGGCGATGCCGCAGGAAAACAGGTCGGCGCTGATCAGGAAGGCGATCTGGTCCTTCGGCAACTTGAGTGCCGCGCCGATGATCAGCGGGACCGCGACCGCGCCGGCGTACATCACCAGAACGTGCTGGATGCCGAGGGTGAGCAACTGGCCTGCGGGCAGTCGCTCGTCGCACGGGTGAACCGTGTTCGATTGCATATCGTCTGTCTCCACCATCTTGGTTTTTGGGATGGCTCCAAGGTATCGGGGACGAAAAGGCGCAACAAGACCGCTGGAGCCTATTCCGGCATTCCCGGTGACGATATGCGTGCGCGCCTTTTGAAAGCCAATATCAATGTGCGGACCGGGTTCATTGGCGGTCAGCCCCTTGCAGGGGGGATGCGAGGCCGTGTGTCGCGCAAGCCCGGCTTCGCGTGATATGTGTGAGAATCAATGAGGTGTATCCCGCTCGCCGCATAGTCCTGTTTTGATGCGGCTCGCGGCGCGGGTGGGTTAACCCGCGATTCAGGATTGCCGGCGGGCATCTGCATGCGTTTCCGAAGCGCTGCGCTGGTGAAAAAATACAGCTTTCGGGCACGCTTTCGCGCGCTCATCTCGATTCCAATTTCACGCTCGATCATCCATGAGTTTTCTCGGCATCGACCTGGGCACCGGCTCTCTCAAAGTAGCGATCGTCGACGAAAACGGTCGCGAGCAGGCAGTGGCGAGCGTCGCTTATGCAATCGAAACGCCGCACGCGGGTTGGGCGGAGACGTCGGTGCAAACGTGGTGGCGCGCGCTGTGCGAAGCCGCCGCGCGTTTGCCTGACGGTCTGCGCCGCGAGGTGCGGGCCATTGGCTTTTCCGGCCAGATGCACGGCGTCGTGCTGATCGACGAAACGGGCGAGGCCGTACGGCCCGCCATGCTGTGGCCCGATACCCGCGCGCTGGCCTTGCTCGACGCGTGGCCCGAGCCGCAGCCGAATCCGGTTGCGCCGGGCATGGCTGGTCCGCTGCTGCGCTGGATCGTGTTGCACGAACCGCAGTCCGCGAGCCGCACGCGTTGGGCGCTGCAACCGAAAGACTGGCTGCGCGTCGCGCTGGGCGGCGCGGTCGTGACCGATCCCTCCGACGCCTGCGCCACCGCGCTCGCTGATCCGGCCGGCATGTGGGACGTGGCGCTACTTGATCGGCTCGCCATTCCGCGCGAGTGGTTCGCGCCGCTGGCGCCGTCTTATGCCGCGGGTGGTGTGCTATCGGAAAAGGCGGCACAGGCTCTGGGTTTGCGCGCCGGCATCGTGCTCGCGACGGGCGCAGCGGATACGCCGTGCGCCGCACTCGGCAGCGGACTCGCGCGCGACGGCGACGCCTTGCTGAGCACCGGCACCGGCGGACAAATCGTCGTGCTTGCCGAGTGTGCGCCCGCGGCGGTCAGAGGCTTGCATCGCTATCGGGCGGCGAGCGATCACTGGTATCGGATGGCGGCAATGCAGAACGTCGGCATTGCGCTCGAACGGGTCCGCGGCTGGCTATCGTATGAATGGGCCGATGCGTATCGTGACGCGTTCGGCGACGCAGCCGGCGCGAGCACAACCGCTGCACCCGGGCTCACGTTCCTGCCTTACCTCACGGGCGAGCGCACACCCTGGCTCAACCCGATGGCGCGCGGCGGCTGGCTCGGCCTTGCCCTCGATCACACGCGCGGCACGATGATGCGCGCCGCGTTCGAAGGCGTCGCGTTCTCGCTGCGCGCCGGCCTCGACGCGATTCGCGCGAGCGGCGCGACGGTGACAACATTGAAGCTGGCGGGCGGCGGTTCCATCGACGCGCACTGGCGCCAGTTGCTCGCCGATGCGTTGAACGTCGAGCTGCATGCGGTCGATTGTCCGAACGCGGCGCCGCGTGGCGCGGCCATTCTCGGCGGCCTTGCGAGCGGACACTGGCACGCGCGCGATCTCGCCGCGCTCGCGCCCGGCGCGGTACGTGTTGCCGGTCCGCAAGACGATGCAGCGCTCGCCGAACGCTACGCACGTTTTCTCGATCTCTACGGGCGCGTCGAAACATGGTTCGCCGGCACGCATTCGCGGTGAGCGAATTCATGTCAGGTTCAGACAATGCAGTGACGCACTTTGCAATACCATTACGTGTTTCGCACGCTAAGGTGTAGCTCGGCGCACTGCGCCGGGTGGCGGCGGCAAGGTTCGCCCCCGGGGTGGCACACGCATCAACCGCAGTATCGAATCGCAGCACGTGCGCGCCGCAGGGTTCTGGGCACGCAACGCGCCTTGCATTGACAGACTCACAGGAGCATTCACGATGAAGACCAAAGCAGCAATCGCATGGAAAGCCGGCGCACCGTTGACGATCGAGGAAGTCGATCTGGAAGGTCCGCGCGCCGGTGAAGTCCTGATCGAAGTGAAGGCCACGGGCATCTGCCATACCGATTACTACACGCTCTCCGGCGCGGATCCGGAAGGCATTTTCCCGGCGATTCTCGGCCATGAAGGCGCGGGCGTGATCGTCGACACCGGTCCGGGTGTCGGCACGCTGAAGAAGGGGGACCACGTCATTCCGCTGTACACGCCGGAATGCCGGCAGTGCAAGTTCTGCCTGTCGCGCAAGACCAATCTCTGTCAGGCAATCCGTTCGACGCAGGGCAAGGGTCTGATGCCCGACTCGACCTCGCGTTTCTCGATCGACGGCAAGCCTTTGTTCCACTACATGGGCACGTCCACGTTTTCGAATTACATCGTCGTGCCGGAAATCGCGGTCGCCAAGGTGCGTGAAGACGCGCCCTTCGACAAGATCTGCTACATCGGCTGCGGTGTGACGACGGGTGTGGGCGCGGTCGTGTATTCGGCCAAGGTCGAGGCCGGCGCGAACGTGGTGGTGTTCGGTCTCGGCGGCATCGGCCTGAACGTGATCCAGGGCGCCAAAATGGTAGGCGCGGACAGGATCATCGGCGTGGACCTCAATCCGGGCCGCGTCGAACTCGCGAAGAAGTTCGGCATGACGCACTTCATCAACCCGAACGAAGTCGAGAACGTGGTCGACCACATCGTGCAACTCACCGATGGCGGCGCGGACTATTCGTTCGAGTGCATCGGCAACACCAAGGTGATGCGTCAGGCGCTGGAGTGCACGCACAAGGGCTGGGGCCAGTCGTTCATCATCGGCGTGGCGGCGGCGGGCGAGGAGATCAGCACGCGTCCGTTCCAGCTGGTGACGGGCCGCGAGTGGAAAGGCTCGGCGTTCGGCGGCGCACGTGGCCGCACGGACGTGCCGAAGATCGTCGACTGGTACATGGAAGGCAAGATCAATATCGACGACCTGATCACGCACCGTCTGCCGCTCGAACGTATCAACGAGGGCTTCGATCTGATGAAGAAGGGCGAGTCGATCCGCTCGGTCGTGCTGTACTGATCCAATGCAGCACAACGAGGAGCATGGCGATGCTTGAACTTCTGTCGTCGCACGCCTGTCATGGCGGCGAGCAGCGCATCTATCGGCACGACTCGCAGACCATCGGCCTGCCGATGCGCTTCTCCATCTATCTGCCGCCGCAGGCTTTGCAAGCCAATGCGAACGTGCCCGCGCTGTTCTACCTCGCGGGTCTCACGTGCACGGAAGAGACGTTCCCGGTCAAGGCCGGCGCGCAGCGCTTCGCGGCGCAGCACGGCATTGCGCTCATCGCGCCGGACACCAGTCCGCGCGGCGCGGGCGTGTCGGGCGAAAGCGCGGCGTGGGACTTCGGCGTGGGCGCGGGCTTTTACGTCGACGCTACGCAGCAGCCATGGGCGCAGCACTATCGCATGTACTCGTACGTGCGCGACGAGCTGCGCGAAACGGTGCTCGCGAATCTGCCGGTGGATGGCGCGCGTCTCGGCATCTTCGGACATTCAATGGGCGGTCACGGCGCGTTGATGCTGGCGCTGCGTAATCCGGAGATCTATCGGTCGGTATCGGCGTTCGCGCCGATTGCTGCGCCGACGCGCTGCCCCTGGGGCGAGAAAGCGTTTAGCGGTTATCTGGGCGCAGACCGCGAAGCGTGGAAGCAGTACGACGCGAGCGAGCTGGTCGCGCATGCGGCGCGCAAGTTTTCGGCAGGGATTCTGGTCGATCAGGGGCTCGCGGATCAGTTCCTCGCGGAGCAGTTGAACCCGGACGTGTTCGAAGCCGCCTGCCAGGCCGCGGGTCAGCCGCTGACGCTGCGCCGTCACGCGGGGTATGACCACGGCTACTACTTCATCACGACTTTCATCGAGGATCATCTCGCGCATCACGCGAAGGTGCTGCTCGGTTGAAGTCTTTCGCGGGACGAAGGCGGCGGCGTGCAGATGCTCCGCCGCCTTCGTCCTCGTTTTCGTCTTGCTTCAACGCCGTTTCAACAAACTCCCGCCATACACCAGCGCTGACAGCACGGTGATCCAGAAGCTCGTCGGCCAATCGGTGTAGAACGCGAGAGTCAGACCGAGCCACGCCTGCAGCAGCGCAAACACGGCGGCGAGCACGAGGCCGGCCGACAACCGCGTCGTCACGTTTTGCGCGGCGGCGGCCGGCCCGACCATCAGCGTGAACACCAGCAGTACGCCGACGATCTGCGTACACGCCGCCACGGCGAGCGCCGCAATCGCGAGAAACAGCACGGACACGAGGCGCAACGACACGCCCTTGGCTTCGGCCAGTTCCGGCTGCAACGAAGCGAACAGCAGCGGCCGCATGATTGCGGCGAGCGCGAGCAGGCTCACCACGCCCAGGGCCGCCAGCACCACGAGCGTCGACGCGTTCACGCCGAGCACGTTGCCGAACAGCAGCGCGGTGACCTGGGTTGCGTACGCGGTGAAGAAGTGCAGAAACAGCAAGCCGAAGCCGAGCGACAGCGAGAGAATCACGCCGATCGCCACATCGCGGCCGGCGAGGCGTTCGCCGAGCGCGCCCATGCCGACGCCGGCCGCGAGCGTGAAGCCGATCATCCCCCAGATCGGCGAGATGCCGATCAGCACCGCGCCGGTCGCGCCGGTGAAGCCGACGTGCGAGAGCGCGTGGCCCGCGAAGGTCTGTCCGCGCATCACCAGAAAATACCCGACCACGCCGGCCAGCACCGCGACGATCCCCGACGCCGCGAATGCATTCACCATGAAATCGTATTCAAACATCGTGCGTGTGTCCGTCGCTTGAGTCGTGCTGGTGCGAGTGGCCGTGCGAGTGGCCATGCGCATGTGAATGAGCGTGCGAGTGGCTGTGGCCGCCGTTTTCGTCGTGTTCGTGCTCGTGATCGTGTTTCTCGACTTCGACGTCGCCCGACATCACGAAGATGCGGCCGTTCACGCGCATCACGTCGATCGGCGAACCGTAGAGACGCGACAGCACCGGCCGGGTGATCACTTCATCGACGGTGCCGAGCGCCGCCACGCCGCTGCCGAGATACAGCACACGATCGATCGAGTTCAGCAGCGGATTCAACTCATGCGCCGAAAACAGCACGGCGATGCCGAGTTCCCGCTGCACGTGCCGCACCAGTTCGACCACGCTCTTCTGATGATGCGGGTCCAGGCTGATCAGCGGTTCGTCGAGCAACAGCAGTTTCGGATTGCCGAGCAGGCATTGCGCGAGCAGCAGCCGTTGACGCTCGCCGCCCGACAGCTCGGACAGCGGACGCTCAGCCAGCTTGCGTCCGTCCACCAGATCCAGCACACGCTCGACATCGGCGCGGGTGGCGGCGTTCGCATAGGGCAAGCCCCAGCGATGACCGTCGGCGGCCATCGCGACGAAATCGCGGCCGCGCACGCGGCGTCCGGCGAGCGCGCTGCGCGTTTGCGGCATATAGCCGATCGACGCATTGCCGCGCTCCACGGGTTGGCCCAGCACGCGGATTACGCCGTGGGCGGCCGGCACGAGACCGAGCACAGCGCGCATCAGCGTCGTCTTGCCCGCGCCGTTCGGCCCGAGCACGCCGATGAATTCGCCCTGATTCACCACGAAGCCGGTGTCGCGCAAAATCGTGCGCTCGCCGAGTTCGAGCGTCACCTGCTCGAGTTCGAGCACGGGTGCGGTGGTGGGGGCGCGCGCAGATGCGCTGCGGCCAGTCAGAGTCATTGAGTTTTTCCTTTCGCGCCTGGCGCCGCCGCATTCGCGCCGCCCGCTCCGTTTGCGCCGTTTGCCTCGCCCACGGCCAGCGCCTTGCCCAGCGCGTCGAGCTGCGACAGCATCCACGTCTGATAGGTCTTGCCGGCCGGTTCGGTCTCGGTGACGCTCATGGTCGGCACCTTGGATTGCTGCGCGAGTTTCAACATGCGTTTGGTCAGGGCCTCGGTTGCCTGGCTGTTATAGATCAGAACACGTACGCGCTTTTCGCGCAGATCGCTTTCGAACGCGGCGATATCGGTCGCGCTGGCTTCGGTGTCGTTCATGGTGGCAAGCTGGAAGCGCAGATTACGCATTGTCAGGCCCACCGCGTCGGACATATAGCCGAACACCGGCTCGGTAGCCGTGACCGGCACGCCCGCGTAGCGGCCGTGCAGCTCGGCGATTTTGGCGTCGACCGGTTTCAGCGAATCGAGAAACTTCGCGAGGTTCGCATCGTACGCCGACTTGTGCGCCGGGTCAGCCGCGACGAGCGCTTCGCTCACCGCGCGCGCCACTTTCGGCATGGTCGCCGGGTCGTACCAGAGGTGCGGATTGTCGCCGCTCTTCTTGCCGGTGAGATCCGCGGCGACGATCGTGACGCGCTTCGTGCCCTTCGACGCAGCCAGCAATTTTGCCATCCACGGATCGTAGTCGGCGCCGTTGTAGACCACAAGGCTGGCATGCTGCAACGCGCGCGCGGTCTTCGGGCTGGCTTCGAACAGATGCGGATCCTGGTCCGGATTGCTGAGGATGCTCGTCACGTCGACGCGATCGCCGCCTAGTTGCTGCACCACGTCGCCGTAAAAATTCTCCGCCGCGACCACTGGAATCCTGGCATCCGCGGCCATTGCCGCGTGGCCGAACGCGAGCACGGCGACGCTCACGGCGACGTACTTCGACAATTTCAGCGCGCGGTGCGCCCCGTTCAATATCGAGCCGAATTTCTGCATTGTTGTGTCCTGCTGCGTGAGAGTTGAAAGAATCACAAACGTTGGGAAGAGCGCGCCGGCTTCATGCCGGCTGGCTTGGCGCATCACTTCACGCCGAAGCACCGGCGGGCCGCGCCGCGCGCACACACCGCGCGCATAGCCCGCTCAGTTCGATCACCTGGCGATGCACTTCGAAGCCGTGCGCCGGCGCGCTATGCGACAACTGTTCGGCGAGGTCGTCGCCGGGAATCTCGACGGTCGCGCCGCAGCCGTCACACATCAGGAACTGGCTGCGATGCGGCACGCCGACTTCGCAGCAGGCCACGAACGCGTTCTTCGATTCGATCCGATGGACGAAGCCATGCGCGAGCAGGAAGTCCAGCGCGCGATAGACGGTCGTGGGCGGCATGCGGCCGCGCTGCGGTTCGAGCGCGTCAAGCAGTTCGTAAGCGCCGATCGGCCGCTCGCTGGCAACGATCGCCGCATACACCTGGCGACGCAGCGGCGTCAGCGCGAGTCCGTGCAACGCGGCGTGTGCTTCGGCATGCGCGAGCCGCACGGCATGGCGTTCTGCAATCGATGTAGCCATCGCAAGGTGCTCCTGACGAAAAGGCGATCAAGCGGCAAAGGCTTCGAAGCGAAGTGAGGTCGCAATGATATAACGTATCTCGATTTTTTGTCAGCGGGTAAGTGGAAAGCAGATGGGCCGTCTTCGATTTCTCGTATTAGCGGGTTCAAGGCAGCAAAAAGCGGGCGCATCTCCTGCCGCGCTGCACCATCGAAATCTGCTCCGGCGCCTTGACATGACCCGGTGCGTATCCGATCATTCGATCACAAACAGAGCAATTGTTCGCGCAACGAGCGTTCGCTCACCGCGCCTCAAGAAGCGAAACGAACCGGAGACAAGCAGTGGCAGCACGATTGCAAGACAAGGTGGCCATTCTGACGGGTGCGGCAAGCGGAATCGGTGAAGCCGTGGCCCGCCGATATCTGGATGAAGGCGCGCGCTGCGTGCTGGTCGACGTGAAGCCGGCGGACAGTTTCGGCGACGCGCTACGCGCCGCTTACGGCGATCGTGTGCTGACCGTGAGCGCCGACGTCACGCGCCGCGACGATATCGAGCGCATCGTGGCGAGCACGCTGGAGCGTTTCGGCCAGCTCGACATTCTGTTCAACAACGCGGCGCTCTTCGATATGCGCCCGATCCTCGACGAATCCTGGGACGTGTTCGACCGCCTCTTCGCCGTCAACGTGAAGGGCATGTTCTTCCTGATGCAAGCCGTCGCGCGGAAGATGGTCGAGCAGGGTCACGGCGGCAAGGTCATCAATATGTCGTCGCAAGCCGGCCGGCGCGGCGAGGCGCTCGTCTCGCACTATTGCGCGACCAAGGCCGCCGTGCTGAGCTACACGCAATCCGCGGCATTGGCTCTCGCGCCACACAAGATCAATGTCAATGGCATTGCACCGGGCGTTGTCGATACGCCGATGTGGAACGAAGTAGACGCGCTCTTCGCCCGCTATGAAAACCGGCCGCTCGGCGAGAAGAAACGCCTTGTCGGCGAAGCAGTGCCGCTCGGCCGCATGGGCGTGCCGGACGATCTGACCGGCGCCGCGCTGTTCCTCGCGTCGGCGGACGCGGACTACATCACCGCGCAAACCCTGAACGTCGACGGCGGCAACTGGATGAGTTGAACCCGCGCCCGTTCATCGTCATTTTCGTAGAACAAACGCTGCACCACATAACGTACGAGAAAGGAGACAACATGAAGCCAGCCCTCAAATCCACGCTAAAGGCGGTCAGTGCCGGCGCTGTCGCATGCTTTGCATTGAACGCGTCGGCGGCCACGGTGACGATCGCCACGCTGAACAATCCGGACATGATCGAGCTGAAGAAGCTCTCGCCCGAATTCGAAAAGGCGAATCCGGACATCAAGCTGAACTGGGTGATTCTCGAAGAAAACGTGCTGCGCCAGCGCGCCACCACCGACATCACCACCGGCAGCGGCCAGTTCGACGTGATGACGATCGGCGCGTACGAAACGCCGCAATGGGGCAAGCGCGGCTGGCTCACGCCGCTTACCAATCTGCCCGCTGACTACGATCTGAACGACGTCGTGAAGACGGCCCGCGACGGCCTATCGAGCGGCGGTCAGTTGTATGCGCTGCCGTTCTACGTCGAAAGCTCGATGACGTATTACCGCAAAGACCTGTTCGCGGCCAAAGGTCTGAAGATGCCCGATCAGCCCACCTACGACCAGATCGCGCAATTCGCCGACAAGCTCACCGACAAGGCCAACGGCATTTACGGCATCTGTCTGCGCGGCAAGGCTGGCTGGGGCGAGAACATGGCTTACGGCACGACGGTGGTGAATACCTTCGGCGGCCGCTGGTTCGACGAGAAATGGAACGCGCAGCTCACCTCGCCGGAATGGAAGAAGGCGATCACCTTCTACGTCAACCTGCTGAAGAAAGACGGCCCTCCGGGAGCGAGCTCAAACGGCTTCAACGAAAACCTCACGCTGATGTCGTCCGGCAAGTGTGGAATGTGGATCGACGCTACGGTTGCAGCCGGCATGCTCTACAACAAGCAGCAATCGCAGATCGCCGACAAGGTCGGTTTCGCCGCGGCGCCGATCGCGGTCACGCCGAAGGGATCGCACTGGCTGTGGGCCTGGGCGCTGGCAATTCCGAAGTCGTCGAAGCAGACCGACGCGGCGAAGAAGTTCATCACGTGGGCCACGTCCAAGCAGTACATTGAACTGGTCGCGAAGGACGAAGGCTGGGCCTCGGTGCCGCCGGGAACGCGTCAATCCACGTACGCTCGCCCGGAGTACAAGCAGGCCGCGCCGTTCGGCGACTTCGTGCTGAAGGCGATCGAAACGGCGGATCCAGATCATCCGACGCTCAAGCCGGTGCCGTACACCGGTGTGCAGTTCGTCGGGATTCCTGAGTTCCAGTCGTTCGGCACCGTGGTCGGTCAGAGCATCTCCGGCGCGATTGCCGGTCAGATGACGGTCGACCAGGCGCTGGCAGCGGGCAACGCCACGGCAGATCGCGCGGTGAAGCAGGCCGGCTACCAGAAGTAAGCCACGTCACTGACGTGGCACGCGCCGGCTGACGCCCGTCAGCCGGCCCACGCAGCACAGCGGGCCGTTTTCGCCTGCGCATGCGCCGCGACATCGCAGGGTGTCGCCGCGGTTTTCATGCGGTTTCAGGCAGCGGCCCGCGCATTACCGAACAGGTGGTCAATCATGCGTCCTTTGCGCCTACCTCTCATGCATGCCCATCCCCAGACAGAAAAAGAACGCGAAACTCGCAAGGCCAATTCCGCCCGCTGGCTAGTCTCGCCGTCAGTCGCGGTGCTGGTGCTGTGGATGGCGATTCCGCTCGCGATGACGATCTGGTTTTCGTTCTCGCGCTATAACCTGTTGAACCCGGATCTCAAAGGCTTCGCGGGCTTCGACAACTATAAATATCTCGCCAGCGATCCGTCGTTCGGCCCTTCGATCGGACACACGCTGGAACTGATCATCTCGGTGCTTCTGATCACGGTGGTCGGCGGGGTGCTGATGGCGATCCTGTTCGATCGCAAGTTCTACGGCCAGGGTATTGCGCGGTTGCTCGCCATCGCGCCGTTCTTCGTGATGCCGACCGTGAGCGCGTTGATCTGGAAGAACATGATCCTGCATCCGGTATATGGCCTGATTGCGCAGGGCATGCGCGCGTTGGGCATGACGCCGATTGACTGGTTCGCCGAGTATCCGCTTTTCGCCGTGATCCTGATCGTTGCGTGGCAGTGGCTGCCGTTCGCTTTCCTCATTCTGTTCACGGCGATCCAGTCGCTCGATCAGGAGCAGAAGGAAGCAGCGCGCATCGACGGTGCGGGTCCGTTCTCGATGTTTTTCTATATCACGCTGCCTCACCTGAAACGGGCGATTGCGGTGGTGGTGATGATGGAAACGATTTTCCTGCTGTCGATTTTCGCCGAAATCTATACGACCACGGGCGGCGGTCCGGGCACCGCGACCACCAACCTGTCGTACCTGATCTATTCGCTGGGCCTGCAACAGTTCGACGTCGGTCTCGCCTCCGCGGGCGGCATTCTCGCTGTCGTGCTGGCCAATATCGTGTCGTTCTTCCTCGTGCGGATGCTCGCGAAGAACCTGAAAGGGGAGTACGAAAAATGAGCCATGTTGCCTCTAACCCAGTGTCGAATTCGACTGCCATGACCGTGCCGGCGAAGTCGCCGTTCGCCGCGATTCGCCGCGCCATTCCGGGCGTGATCGCCTGGCTCGTCGCGTTGCTGCTGTTCTTTCCGATCTTCTGGATGACGATCACCGCATTCAAGACGGAGCAACAGGCCTATTCGTCGTCGCTGTTTTTCGTCCCGACGCTCGATAGCTTTCGCGAGGTGTTCGCGCGCAGCAATTACTTTTCGTTCGCGTTGAATTCGGTGCTGATCTCCGCGGGCGTGACGATTCTGTGCCTGATTCTCGCCGTGCCGGCCGCGTACGCGATGGCATTCTTCCCGACCCGCCGCACGCAGAAAGTGCTGCTATGGATGCTCTCGACCAAGATGATGCCTTCGGTCGGCGTGCTGGTGCCGATCTATCTGCTGTGGAAAAACAGCGGGCTGCTGGATACGGTGTCGGGTCTCGTGATCGTCTATACGCTGATCAATCTGCCGATTGCGGTGTGGATGTCGTTCACGTACTTCGCCGAAATTCCGCGCGACATTCTCGAAGCCGGGCGGATCGACGGCGCGGCGACGTGGCAGGAAATCGTCTATCTGCTGATGCCGATGTCGCTGCCTGGGCTCGCATCCACCGCGTTGCTGCTCGTGATCCTGTCGTGGAACGAAGCATTCTGGAGCATCAACCTGTCGAGCTCGAACGCCGCGCCGCTGACCGTGTTCATCGCCTCCTATTCGAGTCCTGAAGGCCTGTTTTGGGCCAAGCTGTCCGCCGCTTCGCTGCTGGCGGTCGCACCGATCCTGATTGTCGGCTGGCTGTCGCAGAAGCAACTGGTGCGCGGCCTCACGTTCGGGGCGGTCAAATGACGGCTGGCACGAGTGGAAGCACGACGGTGGCTAATTTCGCGCTGATCTGCGATTGCGACGGTGTGCTGATCGACAGCGAAGCCGTGGCGGCGCGCATGCTGGTGCGTGAACTCGAAACGCGCTGGCCCGGCACCGATGTCGAGCCGGTGGTGCTGCCGCTGCTCGGACTGCGCATCGAGAAAGTGCTGCAGGGCACCGCAGCGCAACTCGGCAAAAGCCTCACGCTCGACGATATCGATGCGATCCGCCGCGCGGTTGAAGCCGCCGCGATGCAGGCCCCGACGGTCGAAGGCATCGAAGCCGCACTCGCTCAGGTGCCGCTTACCAAAGGTTGCGCGAGCAACAGCTTCCGCCCGTATGTGGAATCGGTGCTGGTGCGCACGGGGCTCGTGAGGTTTTTCGGCGACCGTCTGTTCTGCGCAGACGCGGTGCCGAATCCGAAGCCCGCGCCCGATGTCTATCTGGCCGCGGCGAGAGGCCTCGGACTCGCGCCCTCGCGGTGTCTAGTGGTGGAGGATAGCGTCACGGGCGTGACTGCGGCGAGCGCGGCGGGTATGACGGTGCTCGGTTTCATCGGCGGCGGCCATGCGAGCGACGCGCAGATCGACAAGCTGCATGCGGCCGGCGCGCGTCACGTGTTCGACGACATGCAGCAGTTGCCGGAACTGGTCGCGCAATGGACGCTGAGCGCGACGGCGGCCGCGCCGTAAGCACGGCATCGAGCAACGAATCAATGCGGCATCCTGTGAAACTCAGGTTACCGAAGCAACGGACAAGCAACACATAGCATTACACGGAGACACATCATGGCAAGCGTAACTCTGCGCAACATCCGGAAGGCGTACGACGACAACGAAGTGATGCGCGACATCAACCTCGATATCGCCGACGGCGAGTTCGTCGTGTTCGTGGGCCCGAGCGGTTGCGGTAAATCGACCCTGATGCGGATGATCGCCGGCCTCGAAGATATCAGCGGCGGCGATCTCACCATCGACGGCACGCGCATGAACGATGTGCCGCCCGCCAAGCGCGGCATCGCGATGGTGTTCCAGTCGTACGCGCTGTATCCGCATATGACGCTGTACGACAACATGGCGTTCGGCCTGAAACTCGCCGGCACCAAAAAGCCTGAAATCGACGCCGCCGTGCGCAATGCGGCGAAGATCCTGCACATCGACCATCTGCTCGATCGCAAGCCGAAGCAGTTGTCCGGCGGCCAGCGTCAGCGCGTGGCGATCGGCCGCGCGATTACGCGCAAGCCGAAAGTGTTCCTGTTCGACGAACCGCTGTCGAATCTCGACGCCGCGCTGCGCGTGAAAATGCGCCTCGAATTCGCGCGTCTGCATGACGAACTGAAGACCACGATGATCTATGTGACGCACGATCAGGTCGAAGCCATGACGCTGGCGGACAAGATCGTGGTGCTGTCGGCGGGCAATCTGGAGCAGGTCGGCAGCCCGACCATGCTGTATCACGCGCCGGCCAATCGCTTCGTCGCAGGATTCATCGGCTCGCCGAAGATGAACTTCATGGAAGGTGTCGTGCAGTCGGTTACGCACGACGGCGTCACGGTACGCTACGAAACCGGCGAGACGCAGCGCGTGGCGGTGGAACCGGCCTCGGTCAAGCAGGGTGACAAGGTGACGGTCGGCATCCGCCCCGAGCATCTGCATGTGGGCATGGCCGACGACGGCGTCTCGGCCTGCACGATGGCGGTCGAATCGCTCGGCGACTCGGCGTATCTGTATGCAGAATCGAGCGTCGCGCCGGATGGACTGATCGCGCGGATTCCACCGCTTGAGCGGCATACCAAGGGCGAGGTGCAGAAACTCGGCGCCACGCCCGAGCATTGCCATCTGTTCGACAGCACAGGCAAAGCATTCCAGCGCAAGATCGTCGAAGTGCTAGCTGCGTGAGTTTCCGGGGGCCGCGTCCATGCGGCTTCGCTCCCTCCGAGCTGTGCAATGAGTCCCTGCCGCGCCGTCGAGCGCGGCATTTTTTTATCGATCAGGAACGCGTGCCTTCATTGCTCGGCCAACCCTGATGGGTTGAATCATGTGCACGCGTTGATGCCCCGCCTAGCCCCTCTGCCTCACCATTCGTCGCAACCGGCCAACAGTCTTAAATGTGATCGGCATGGCCATGTAATGAATAGTCATCACCTCGCGTACGCCTCAAAAAAATAGCATGGGAACTGACATCCCTTCCTGGCAACAGGTACTCGAGCGCACATGATCAAAGACCTTCAAGATACTTTTAAGCCACCGACCCGTCGCAAATTCATTGCCGATATCGCCCGGCTTTCGGTGGCCGGAGTCGTGACCGGATGGACGCCGGTCTATCAGATTGCCGCGCGCGCGCAAGACACCGCGCGCGTTCCGGCAAATTTCCCCGCCGGCATTCCACTATATAAACAGGCATTCCAGAACTGGAGCGGTGAAATTGCGGTAGCCGATGTCTGGACAGCGTCGCCCGATACGCCCGCCGCCGTGGTTACGATCGTCAACTGGGCGCGCGCAAACGGCTATCGCATCCGGCCTCGCGGCTATATGCACAACTGGTCGCCGCTGACGATCGACCGGACCACCGGAGCCTCCCAAGTCGTCCTGCTCGACATGACGAAGTCGCTCAACGCCATATCGGTGGACAAGTCATCTCAGCCTGCACGCTTCACGGCTCAAGCCGGCATTTCGATGGAAGTGCTACTGGCAACGCTCGAACAATCCGGTTTGGGTGTCACGGCCTCGCCCGCTCCAGGCGACATCACGCTAGGCGGCGCTCTTGCGATCGGCGCTCACGGAACAGCGATACCCGCTTCCGGCGAGGCTCCATTGAAGGGGCATACCTATGGTTCGCTGAGCAATTTGATCCTGTCGCTTACGGCGGTCGTGTTCGATGACCGGAAACAGCAGTATGTGCTGCGCACCTTCAAGCGTACCGAGCCCGACATCGGGGCGTTCCTCGTTCACCTGGGCCGCGCGCTGATCGTCGAGGCGACGCTCGAAGCGGGTGTCAACCAGAGGCTGCGCTGTCAGAGTTATGTGGATATTCCGGCATCCGAACTGTTCGCCTCGGCAAAGTCAGGGGGGCGTACGATCGAATCGTTCCTGGACCGCTCGGGCCGGATGGAGGCGATCTGGTTTCCGTTCACGAGTTGCCCGTGGCTCAAGGTGTGGTCCGTGCAGCCCAGCAGGCCGTTCTTCTCGCGTGAGGTGAAGCAGCCTTACAACTACCCATTTTCGGATTCTATTTCGCAGCCGCTGGCGGACCTGGTCAAACGTATTGTGATCGACGGCGAACGCTACCTGACGCCGCTTTTTGGGCAACTACAGATGGGGATCGTCGTCGCGGGGCTGGGTGTCACGTTCAGTAGCGATATCTGGGGCTGGTCGCGCAACGTTCTGCAATACATCCGTCCTTCGACGCTGCGCGTGACCGCAAACGGCTACGCGGTGCTTGCCCGGCGTGCCGACGTGCAACGCGTCATCTATGAGTTCGTCCAGTTCTACCAGAACCGGGTCGACGTCTACAGGCAACGCGGCGAATTTCCGATGAATGGCCCTGTCGAAATCCGCGTGACCGGGCTCGACCAGACGGCCGACGCCGGGCCTGGTGCCGTTACGCCGTCGCTTGCCGCGCTCAAGCCGCGTCCCGACCATCCCGAGTGGAACATTGCCGTCTACTTCGACATTTTGACGTTGCCCGGCACCCCGTTGGCGAACAGTTTTTATCGGGAAATCGAGCAATGGATGATGTCGAACTACGCTGGTTCATATGCGACTGTGCGTCCCGAATGGTCCAAAGGCTGGGCCTACACAAATGCCGCGCCCTGGCAGGACAGCATGATGATCGGCACCACGATTCCCAATCTGCACTCCGAGGGTCAACCGCCGGGGAGTAGCTGGAGCACGGCGCGCAATACGCTCAACCGCTACGACCCGTATCGCGTCTTCTCTTCCGCTTTGCTTGACACGCTGCTTCCCTGACCCGTGCGGCAAGCCTGTCCGCGAGGTCAGTTGTACTGGACATCGACAGGCAACACCATTGAGCGGCGATTCGTCATCGAGCCGCTGACCAATACCCGGCCAGACGGGCCATCTGGCATGTAAATCGACGAAGGAAATCAATATGCAACAACTGACTTCGACAAAAATCGACGCATTTTCTAGCGCGGGATTCATGTATTCGAACGCCTCGGCAGCGCCGCGCGCCGAACTCCGTTCCGGCGGACATGGACTTGAGCGGTACGCGTCGGGGTTCAGCGCCACATTCAGCAGCACGGCTGGCGTCGGCACAATCGCTGGGGCACGTGGCGAACGGTTGGCCAACTCGGCAACCGTGAACTCGATGTCGATGCTCACCGGCCGGAACGGGAAGTCGACGTCTTCATCTTTTCCTGCATGCGGCAAGTCCGATAAATCTGCTGACGCAAGCGCCAAGGGTGCGATGAGTTCGATTGGTTCAGCGATCATTGGCGGCGTGTCGAAGTGCAATGACCTGCTGAATACGCCGCTGGTTTCGTCGGTGGGTCAGATATTCAACAAGTTCGGCCTTTGCGGGAAACTCTGTCACCTCGCACCCGATCTCGGGGGTTATGCGGTTTCCAGAATGGTCGCCGGCGTTGGCAAGGCGCTTGGCGGCACCGGCTCGCCGGACTACCACTTCGAACACGAGTGGTTGCGCGGCGGATCGTCTCCGAAACAGACCTGAATTTTCGGCATACGTAGCCGGTCACGCGCGACACTGCGCCGTTCCGCCGCGAACCGGCAAGACGCGAAAACTCGGCGCGACGTCCGGGCATTGCCATTTGTTCGACAGCGCAGGGAAAGCATTCCAGCGTAAGATCGTCGAAGTGCTCGCCGCGTGACGATGGGAAAGCGGCGGGCGCGCCGCTTTCCTGGTAGTTTTCCGCTCCATCACGCTCTGGAACGCTCATGCCCGCCTATGTCGTCATTACGCGCGAGAAAACGCTCGATCCCACCAAACTGGAAGAATATAAACAGGTTGCGCCTGCAACCTTCGAGCAGCATCCGGTGATGATGCTGGCGAGCCACGGGCGCAGGGAAGTGGTGGAAGGTCCGGAGATCGAAGACATCCTGATCCTCGAATTCACCAGCTACGACGAGGCGCTCGCCTGGTATCACAGCCCGGAGTATCAGGCCGTCAGCGATACGCGCCTGCAAGGGGCCGACTATCGCATCATCATCACCGAAGGCCTGCCGGTCATGTAAGGCGACGGTGGGCCGCTTTCGGCGCTGTGTCAGGTGGCCGGCAACCGTCTGCTCAGGCTTCGAGCGCTGCCCGCGCACACGATTCGTCGGTGACCAGTCCCGAGAGCCAGCCGCCCTTGAGCACCGCAATCAGCGCCTCGCGCTTGCGCTCGCCGCCGGCGAAACCGATGGTGGGGCGCCGCGGCGGCGAATCCAGCGCGATGCTCGTCACGCGTCGGCCAATCGGCGATTCGACATGGGCGCCGGCGGAATCGATCGGCAAGCCGAGCATTTCCGCTACGGCGCCGTTCTGCGTCAATTCGTTCACTTCCGCCGACGTAATGAAGCCGTCTTCGTGCAGCGGACAATTCGGCCCGATATTGCCGATGCCGACGAACGCCACGTCGGCCTGCGCCGACAGCGATTCGACGATCCGGTACAGCCGGTGATTGCACCACTGCGCGCGCTCCGCTTCGCTATCGGCGAGCAGCGGCGCCGGCAGCAGAAAATGCTTGCCGCCCGTCTTCTCCGAAATGTGCAGCGCGACGTCATAGCGGTTCGAGGAGCCGTCCTGGGCGATCGCCCCGACCATCGATACCAGCCGGTGCTGCGGACGGTCCAGCTGCGCGATCTGATCGACGGCGGCCTTCAGCGTGCGGCCGCTGCTCACCGCGACCACCATCGGTTTTTCCTCGCCGAGATAGCGCTCCATCACCTGTGCGCCCGCTACCGCCAGCTTGCGGTCGACTTCCTCTGACGTATCGCTGTCGACCGGCACCACTTCGCACATGCTCAGACCGTAGCGCTTCGACAGTTGATCGGCGAGCGCGAGGCAGTCGGCCAATTGATGATCGACGCGCACGCGAATCAGATTCTTTTCCACCGCGAAGGCGACCAGCCGTTGCGCGACCGGACGCGACACCTGGAGCTTTTCGGCGATCTCGTTCTGGGTATTGCCGGCGACGTAATAGAGCCACGCGGCGCGGGTAGCAAGGTCTAATTTTTCGGTGGACTTGGGCACGGTGACGGTTCGCTTGAAGTGCGCCGATGATAGCAGCCGGTTCGCGCGCCTTGACTGAGGCTCGCGCGTGAGCTGGCTGCGGATTGCCGGTCAGGCAAGCGGTTGCCGTGCGGGGTCGAACAGCGGCCGCACATGGCGGTAAAGCGCGCGATACGCTTCGAGCCGTACGCGCAGTTCGGCATGGCGGCGCGGGTTCGGAGTGAACTCCTTTTCGATTGGCGGCTTGGTCAGCACCGTGGCCGGATCGCCGCCGGCCGCCAGCCAGCCGAGCCGAGCCGCGCCGAGCGCCGCGCCGGTTTCGCCGCCGCCGTGCTTGCGCGTTGCGGTATCGAGCGAGTCGGCGAGCAACTGCGCCCAGTAGTCGCTGCGGGCGCCGCCGCCGAGCAGGGACAGCGCCTTCGCTTCGGTGCCGGCCGCACGCAGCGCGTCGAGGCCGTCGGTGAGCGCGAGCGTGACGCCTTCGAGCACCGCGTAGCCGAGCAGCGCGCGATCGGTTGCGTGGTTCATGCCGAAGAACACGCCTTGCGCATACGGGTCGTTGTGCGGCGTGCGTTCGCCCGACAGATAGGGCAGGAAGAGCGGGGCGGTGTTCAATGCGTCGGCCGGGAGCGCCTCGATTTCGGCGAGCAGGGTCGGCTCGTCGGTAGAGGTGAGCTTGCAGACCCAGCGCAGACAACTCGCGGCGGACAGCACCACGCTCATCTGATGCCAGCGATCCGGAATCGCGTGACAGAACGCATGCACGGCGGACGCCGGATTCGGCCGGAAGCTGTCGCCGACCACGCACAGTACGCCCGACGTGCCGAGCGAAACGAAGCCGTCGCCGGGTTGCGTCGCGCCGATGCCGATCGCGCTGGTGGCGTTGTCGCCGCCGCCGGCCGCGACGATCACGCCGTCGCTCAGGCCGAATTCGCGCGCCACCGCGGGCAGCAGCGTGCCCGACGGCTCGCTGCCTTCGCACAGGCTCGGCATCTGCGCGCGCGACATGTTGCAGGCCGCGAGCAGCGAATCGGACCAGTCGCGCCTGGCGACGTCGAGCCACAGCGTGCCGGCCGCGTCCGATGGGTCGGACACCTTGCCGCCGGTCAGTTGCAGGCGCAAGTAATCCTTCGGGAGCAGTACGCAGGCGGTCCGCGCAAAAATGTCGGGCTCATGGCGCGCGACCCACAGTAGCTTCGGCGCGGTGAAGCCGGGCATGGCGAGGTTGCCGGCCACGCTATGCAGCTCCGGCGCGCGTTCGGTCAGTTCTGCGCATTCCTTGTCGCTGCGCATGTCGTTCCACAGGATCGCGGGCCGCAACACGCGATCCTGCGCATCCAGCAGAACGGCGCCGTGCATCTGGCCCGACAGGCCGATGCCGCGAATCTGCGCGAACTCGTCGGGATATCTGGCGCGCAGGGCGGCGAGCGCTGCGCGCGTGCCTGCCCACCAGTCTTCGGGATTCTGCTCGGCCCAGCGTTGATGCGGGCGCGACACGGTAAACGGTGAGCCTGCGGTGCCGATCACGCGTCCGTTGGAGGCGAGCAGCAGAACTTTCACTTCGGACGTGCCGAGGTCGATGCCGAGATACATGGGCGCGGAACCTTCGTCGTTAGAGATGCGCTACTTTAGCCGCACATGGCGCGCGGTGCCATGCGCATTAAGCCTGGCACCGGCGCGCTTCGATGCCGCGCGTTGCGCGGCGCTTGCTGAGCTGATTGAATGTGGCGTTGGCGTGACGTTTATGTGGCCGGCGCTCAAACCGCGCCGCGTTTGGCCAGCCATACGTCGACGCGCGCCAGCGCGCCCCCCAGCGCCGATTCCAGTTCCGGCGTCTGAGCCATGCTGCCCCATAGCAGCCGGTCGGCGGCGAACGCCTTCAATGGGTCGGACGCTGCGAAAAAGCCCCGCGCGACGCGCTCATCCATCACGCCATCCTGATACGTGTACGGCAGCTTGCCGGCGTTCCAGCGCTCCAGAAAGCGGAAGAACAGCGCGGGCAGCATCGCCGTCGCCGCCGGCGTGACGCCGCGCTCGAAGCACTCTGCCAACGTCGGCGCGATAAAGCCTGGCAGCTTCGAAAAACCGTCCGCCGCGACGCGCTGATTCGTGTCCTGGATATATGGATTGCTGAAACGTTCGAGCACCACGTCGCGATAGCGTTCGAGATCGAGCGGACTCGGTGTGAGACACGGAATCACGTCTTCCGTGACGTAGTCGAAGGCGAATCTGCGGATGTCCGCATCGAGCGTGCCTTCGTGAATGTAGTTCAGCCCGACCAGCGTGCCCGCCCACGCGATGCAACTGTGCGGCGCGTTGAGAATGCGGATCTTCGCTTCCTCGTACGGCATCACCGAGTCGACCAGTTCCGCGCCGACCTTTTCCCAGGCCGGACGGCCCGCGATGAACCGGTCTTCGATCACCCATTGGATGAACGCTTCGCCCATCACCGGGCAGGCGTCGTCGACGCCGGTGGCGGCCTTGACGCGTTCACGCACGTCCGGCGTGGGACGCGGCGTGATGCGGTCGACCATCGAGCTGGGACAGGCCGTGTTGTCGTCGAACCATTGCGCCAGTTCGTCCGCGCCGCGCCGTTCGAGAAATTCGCTCATGCCCGCATGGAAGCGCTCGCCGTTGCTGCGCAGGTTGTCGCAAGTTTGCAGCGTGACCGGGCCCGCGCCGCGCTTCATGCGCGCGTCGAGAATCGCTGCCAGCGCGCCGTAAATGGTGGTGTGACCGCCGTCGAGGTCGGCGGCGAGATCGGCGTTGGCGACGTCGAGCTCGTCCTCTTCGTCGAGGTAATAGCCGCCTTCGGTAACGGTGAACGCGATGATCCTGCAGGCCGGATCCGCGCCCGCTTCGATCAGCGCGTCGAGACTTTCGGTCCACGGCACGACGCGCTCGATCGAGCGAATCGTTTCGTACGCGCGCTCACCTTGGGGCGTGACGGTCTCGAGCGTGTACACGCCGTTTTGCGCGGCGAGCGCTTCGAGCACCGCATTCATATCGCTGCGGATATTGCCGACCGTCAGCGACCAATGCGGTTCGCCGGGCACTTTGGCCTCGTTCAACCGATGCAGATACCACGCTTGATGGGCGCGATGAAACGATCCCGCGCCGATGTGCAGGATCACGTGTGCGGCCGCGCCGCTGCCTTGCCCGCTGTTCATGTGCGTCTCCTGAATGTCTTTGCTCGCACGACTCGACGCGTGCGTTTTTCTCGTGAGTGTCCGCCCCGGCGCTTCCCTTCAGCCCCCTTGGGAAGCAAGAAAACCCGCGGTGGCCCAGCGTTTTCCTGAAATGGAGCATTTGCTCTGCATGTGAGCGAATGATCGTACCCGATGAAACGAAAGTCAAGGCGGCACAGCAGGCTTTTTTGTGGCGCAGCGCGGCGCGGCGTGGCTTTTCCGCGCGTGTCGCGCAGCGCCTTTGCGTGATGGCGGGCCATTGTCGCGCGTATTGCATTGCATCAAATTTGACATGCGATGCGTCAGGACTAACCCGAATGCAAAAAAGTATCGATCCGCGGTCTCATTTCCAGTGGTGAAGCGTGCGTTTGAGGGTTACGTTTCGCTATACAAGAGAAAGACCGGCGGCGCCTTTGGCAGGCCGCTTCATGGAGGCAGACAGTGCAACCAGATCTCGAACTCGTGGCCGTACGCCGCGACGAATCGTTCAAAGTGTGGTCGCACGGCTATCCGTATCGCACCGTGCGTTGGCACTTTCATCCCGAATACGAGATTCATCTGATCGTGGCGACGACTGGCAAGATGTTCGTCGGCGATCACATCAGCAACTTCGCGCCAGGCAATCTGGTGCTGATCGGGCCGAACCTGCCGCACAACTGGGTGAGCGAAATGCCGCAAGGCCAGAGCGTCGCGCAGCGCAATCTGGTGGTGCAGTTTGGGCAGGAGTTCGTGTCGAACTGCGTCGAGAGTTTTCCGGAGTGGCGTCAGGTTGAGGCGTTGCTCGTCGATTCACGGCGCGGTGTGTCGTTCGGTGCGCAGACGAGCGCGGCGATCCGGCCGTTGTTTCTTGAATTGCTGGCGGCGCGCGGGTTGCGTCGGCTGGTTCTGTTCATGTCGATGCTGGAGATTCTGACGAACGCCGCGGATCGCGAGACGCTGGCGAGTCCCGCTTATCGGACCGACCCATCAGGTTTCGCTTCGACCCGCATTAATCACGTGCTGTCGTATATCGGCAAAAACCTCGCGAACGAATTGCGCGAGTCGGACCTCGCGCAACTCGCGGGCCAGAGCGTCAGTGCATTCTCGCGTTATTTCCGCCGCCATACCGGGCTGCCGTTCGTGCAATACGTGAACCGCATGCGTATCAATCTCGCGTGCCAATTGCTCGCCGACGAGGCCTTGAGCGTGACTGATGTCTGCTTCAAGGCGGGTTTTAACAACCTGTCGAACTTCAACCGGCAGTTTCTCGCGGTCAAGGGCATGGCGCCTTCCAGATTCCGCCGCTTTCAGCAACTGAACGACGCGAGCCGTGAAGCCTCCGAACAAGCGGCGGCGCGCGGCGTGGGTGTCGACGACGCGCCCGCTCTCGTGTCCGCGCCGGGCCTGTCGCACAGCGTCGCCGCAGCTTATCCGCCAACGTAGTCTCAAGCGCAGGCTTTCAGCCGAAGTGGCGTATTCCTCCCGTTGAAAAATTGCGGCGCATGGTATGGCGGCTGTGGCAACACATGTCTTCAGCGTGTCCGTTCATCGCCATGCCGGTTGTCCACGCCTTGTTGTTACGCGACGCCCCCAGCTATGAAGACGGGCGTTGCGCGGGTCACCGTGAATGCGAACGCCAACGGTTCGCTCGATTCGTCTACCGGTTCGAAGAGTGAAGGCGCTGCCGAAATGGCTTGCGTCATCCCGGGAGAATCCCGGATGGTCCAGCTATATTTATCGGGACTGCAAAATAAAAATATACAGTTGTATTACAAAATAGCAGGGAACGGCGTTGGAATCTTCGTATCCTTCCCTCGTCATAGGGGCAAGGATACCAACTGATTCAACTATTCTATCGAGAGGCAAGCATGGCAACGTCTTCCGTGAACGGTACTTCATCCGCGTACTTGTCCTATCCGGACAATTTGCAAGGCAGGGGCGGCCACCATGATTCTCGCGATCAACAGACAGAAGGATCGACACCGTCGCAGCAATCTGGATCGGGCCACCCATTGCCCGACAAACGCGCGGGCCGGCAGCCGACGCAAGACCGGCTTTCGGGTAACGGTCAGAGGCCTTGCTCTAGCCAGGAGGGGATGCTGAAGATTCAGGCGTTGCAACGTAGAGCCAGGCGGTCCCCCACGGAGGCGCCGCCGGCTGGCGAAGAGGGACGTAATGCTTCACCCAGCGCTGTAATGAAGCCGCCAGTCACGTCGCTTCCGCAGCCATTCCATCCGTACACCGACCTCCCTATTGCCTTGCGCCACTACAACGCGTTATATCAGCCATCAGCGGAAAACAACAACGAGTATCTGTTCCAAACGAGACGAGGCTATGAAGATTGGAGCGGCTGCCTTGGCAGTACTCAATATGTCGAGTCTGTAGCAGCGCAAAGCGGCCAGGACTTGATGGCGGCTTCCTCTGAGGTGGCCGCCAGACTCGAAGGAAGAAGGGGGGAGGACGTCCGCAAACGCACTGAGGCGGAAATGTCCGATTTACAGATTCGGTATGGCAGTGTTGGGCACGTACCTCTTGCCAATCATGTCGAGATACCTGGACGGGATTGGGACGATGGGCAGCACACCGCTGGAGAAGTCGCCCGTTCGATAATCACAGAGCTGGCAAACCGTTTTTCCAGGCCCTTCAACCCGCTGGGAGAGACATACGGCACACCGGTCCAGTTCGTAGGAGTGACAACTGAAATGAGTGCGCCGGCAGAGCTGAACGCACATGATGACGACATTTGCGCCCATTATTTCGGTATTCAAAGACTTCACCAAACTGGCGACTACCGGAGCGACGGATATGAGATTTTCGACAACAACTACGGGGCGTTTCGGTACTCCAACTTCAACCAGCTATCCGCTGCGTTGACCGGCTACCTTGATGCAACGGCGCCAAGGTCCGGTCGCGTGAAGTTTTTTGGACTCGACTATCAAGCCATGATTCACGTGAGGCAGCACGAACTCGGCGACCTTAACCTTGGTGCTGTCGGCGGCAGCTATGGGATCCCTCCGCCCGCGCAGCCGGGCGGCTACGCGACGCTGACGCCGCCGCGCGCGGACTTGCCACGGCCGGACTGGGATCGGCCGGGGCCGTCGTGGCGTGATGAATTGAAGAAGCGCAGCACGGACACGCAGTCGGGCGGGCTTTACCGTCCGTCGACGGTCAGTCCGCAGGAGTTAAAGGCGCGCGGCGGTTTCAATAGCGAAGACACGCCGCTGCGCAACGTCAATCTGGATCTGCACGATTCGGCGGTCGCGAAGGATCCGCACAACAGCGATGGCGGCGGCTATCTGGGCACATACCGGAGGGCGTTGACAGCGCAGCAGAAGATGCCGGCGAAGGACGGCTACATCTACGACGTGGCGCCTTCGCCGAACATGGTGGATGTCGACGGCTCGCTGGGTGCGCATGCGCGCAACCCGGGGTTGGGCGAGGTGGCGGCAATGGGCCGTATCGACTACAACCAGGTGCGCGGCTGGTGGGGGATGAAGAACGGCGAGGTGGGCGACTACACGGCCAATCCAGACTATCGGTGGGACGTTTATGACCAGACCAGCACGGCCGGCGCGCAGCCGCAGCTAGCAGGCTTCGCGGGCGACGACCCGGCGTGGAGCGACGCGCTGCACAAGCCGTTCATCGGCGCCACGAGCTTGCGCGACGGCAAGACGATTTATACGCCGAAGCAGGATCCGAATCTGTCGCAGGCGCAGTTTTACGGGCACGCGCTGGAGAAAATCCAGGCCCTGGCGAATGGGCAGCATTACGCGGGCCCCGTTGCGATTCGTGCGAAGGACGGCTGGGCGGGCGGAGCGTTCGGCGTGCTGACGCCGCTCGTTGGAGTAAAAGACCCGCTCGCGCCCGGTGAGGCGTCTGGCATCCCGCACGACCGTGTGGGCGTGCGCAACACGCAGAGGCCGGACAAAGACGCTGGCAGCGCGATCATCACCCCGGACGGGCGTATCGAGTTCACGGACCCGTCTTGCAAGGGGAGCGTGATGCGTCCGGATAGTGGAGGGTTTCTGTATGCGGACGGCCCCGGCAACAGGGCGACCGACAAGAGCGACTCGTTTCACTACGACGAGGATCATCACCTGGTCAGCAACGAAAACGGTCAGAGGGTGACTTATGACGAGAACGGGTACGCACGGCTATCCGCGACGCAGAATCCGGGGCCGTTCGAGGAAACGAAGAGCCGGTGGGACATCGTGGATCGCGACGGCAAGACGGTGACGCCGGCGGCGGATCCGAGGTCATACACGGACAATGACGCGGGCCGTGCAGACACGCAATACCGTTTCGAGCGGGATCCGGATTCGGTATTGCCGTCTGGCACGACGTCGTTCGTGACCGGGGTGCCGGGCGAACCGGACTACGGCAGCTTTAAGGACTGGCTGGTCGAAGCGCCGAGGGGAACCGGTCCGCGTATGTACGCGTGGCTGAAAGATCACAACGCCGCGTTGCTGTACCGGGACGGTTCCTACGTGGTGCCAGGTGAATCGGGCGAACTGAAGCTGTACAACCTGGATGGCGTGGCTCAAACCAACGTGCTAGGGGAGCCGCCACGCACCTATCGGGTACCCGACGCGCTGTGGGCGCAGATGCAGAGTTACACGACCAGACGCGCGGCTTTCGAACAGCGGAACGAGACGGTCTGAAGTGGACGGCCTTGCGTCGTCCAGGGCCGGGACGGTGCTGCGTGCCCCGTCCTGGTTGTTCAGGTGATCACTCACGCCGCGCGCGGGTGCAATGCGAATAGACGATAGCGACCTCAGGCAAAGGCCAGGATGCCGGGGAACGCAACCAGCGCAGCGCAAAAAAACAAGACCTACAGCATCGTCCTCACATGCCAAAGCTCGGGAAACAAAACCACATCGAGCATCTTCCGCAGATAAGTTGCCCCGCTAGTCCCACCGGTGCCTTGCTTAAAACCAATAATCCGCTCAACCGTGGTCACATGTCTGAACCGCCACTGCCGAAACGCATCTTCGAGATCGACCAGTTCTTCAGCCATCTCATACAGTTCCCAATGCTGCGAAGGATTCCGATAAACCTCGAGCCAGGCCGCTTCAACGGACGCGTCGTGAGCAGTAGGCTGCGTCCAGTCCCTGTCGAGCCGCGAAGGCGAAATCGCAAATCCACGCCGCGCCAGCAATCTGACCACTTCATCATAAAACGAAGGCGCCTCCAGCGAAGCCTTCACCTCGGCAAACACGTCAGCCCGGTGCGCATGCGGCTTCAACATCAGCTCATTCTTGTTGCCGAGCAAAAACTCGATCTGCCGATACTGATACGACTGAAACCCGGATGAACTCCCCAGATAAGGCCGCATCGCCGTGTACTCGGACGGCGTCATCGTCGCGAGAACGCTCCATGCCTGTACGAGCTGCTCCATGATCCGCGACACGCGCGCCAGCATCTTGAACGCCGGCGGCAACTCATCGTGATGCACGGCCTGCAGCGCCGCCCGCAACTCATACAACGCGAGCTTCATCCACAACTCGCTCGTTTGATGCTGGATGATGAACAGCATCTCGTTGTGATCGGGCGATAACGGATGCTGCGCATCCAGCACCGTTCCGAGCGACAGATAATCGCCGTAACTCATCGACTCCGAAAAATCGAGCTGCGCGTCGTGCCAGCCATCACCTGAATCGGCGACTGGGGCCGCCGCATGAGAAGCAGCACTCCCGTGCCCAAACGGACATCCCTGCGCCGGTTTCTCTTCCGGCAACCCCGGTGTTTGCATATGATCGGTCATCGCGTCGTACTCCTCAGGTCACAGCGCCGCGTGCGGCAAATTCAGGCGCCCGCCAGGTCTCTTGCGTCAGCACATCGCGCAACGTTTCCACGGCATCCCAGACATCGACAAAGCGCGTGTACAGCGGCGTAAAACCAAACCGCAGCACATGCGGTTCGCGATAGTCGCCGATCACGCCGCGTGCGATCAGCGCCTGCATCACCTCATAACCATGCGGATGTTCGAAGCTCGCATGCGAACCGCGTTGCGCATGCTCACGCGGCGTGACGAGCTTCAGCGGAAACTCGCTGCAGCGCGTTTCGACGAGTTCGATGAACAGATCGGTCAGCGCCAGCGACTTTTTGCGAACCGCCTGCATGTCGGTTTGCAGGAACACGTCGAGCCCGCATTCGACGAGCGACATCGACACCATCGGCTGCGTGCCGCACAAAAAGCGGCCGATGCCGTCGTCGGGCTGATACGTCGGGTCCATCCTGAACGGCGCGCGATGACCCCACCAGCCGGACAGCGGTTGAGCAAATTCATTCTGGTGCCGTCTGGGCACCCACACGAACGCTGGCGAACCCGGGCCGCCGTTCAGATACTTGTATGTACAGCCGACCGCGTAGTCCGCGCCGACACCGTTCAGATCGACCGGCACCGCGCCCGCCGAATGCGCAAGATCCCACAGCGCGAGCGCGCCTTTGTCGTGGATCAGCCTGGTGAGCGGGGCCATGTCGTGCATGTAGCCGGTGCGGTAGTTCACGTGCGTGATCATCGCGATAGCGGTGTCATCGCCGATCGCGGCGGGCAGTTCGGCGGGATCGGCGACCAGACGCAATTCATAGCCACGGTCGATCTGTTCGATCAGTCCTTGCGCGATGTACAGATCGGTTGGGAAGTTCGAGCGCTCGGAAACGATCACGCGACGCTTCGGATCGCGCGCATTCGCCACTCGCAGCGCAGCGGACAGCAGCTTGAACAGGTTGATCGAAATCGTATCGGTGACGACCACTTCGTTTTCCGCCGCGCCGATCAACGGCGCGAGCTTGTTGCCGAGGCGGCGCGGTAGCGCGAACCAGCCCGCGGTGTTCCAGCTGCGAATCAGGCCTTCGCCCCATTCGGCGCCGATCACGGTCTGCGCGCGCTGCGCGGCGGCGGCCGGCGGCACGCCGAGCGAGTTGCCGTCGAGATAGATGGTCGTCGGCGATAGCGCGAATTGATCGCGCAACGCCGCCAGCGGGTCGGCGCTGTCGAGCGCCAGTGCTTCGTCACGGTGGTTCATGGTGATTCCGTCAGTCAGATCAGGGGTATTCAGTGAGACTCGGGTAGTGTGCGCAATATCGCGCGCACCGGGCTTGCGTCGAGTGTGGTCAGCTTGAGCGGCAGCGCGATCAGTTCGTAGTCGCCCGCGGCGACGTCGTCGAGCACGATGCCCTCGAGAATCGCCATGCGATGCGCACGGATGCGGTGGTGAGCGTCCATCGTCCTCGATTCCTGCGGGTCGAGCGACGGTGTGTCGATGCCGATCAGCTTCACCCCTCGCGACGCCAGCAGATCGATGGTGTCCGGCGCGACCGCGCAGAACCCGCTGTCCCAGACGGTGGTCGGCGCGTTTCTGTAAGTGCGCAGTAAGACTCTCGGCGGCAGGTCATCGAGCGAACAGGTCAAGTGTTGTGGCGTCACAACAGGTGATGCGCCGATGCAATGAATCACGCGGCATCGGCCGAGGTAGGCATCGAGCGGCACTTCGCCGATCGCGGCGCCTTCGGCGTCGTAGTGAAGCGGGGCATCGGTGTGCGCGCCGGTGTGCGGCGACAGCGTGAGCCGCGCCACATTGACGGGCGAGCCCGCCTCCATGCGCCATACGCGCTCGATACCCACCGGCGTGTCGCCTGGCCACACGGGCGTGGCGGCATCGACGGCGGGTGTGATGTCCCAAAGTGTTCGCATAGTCGCATCGGCGGTTCGTGTCTATCCGGGAATGATAGGTGGCTTGACGCGAAATGTGATTGCGAAAAAATCTCCTTCTACGCCGTGTCTTGGAACATAATTTGAGATAAATGGGAAAGGGAGACCGAATATGAACGCGATCTCGCTCGACGCCACCGATTGCCGTATCTTGACGGTGCTTCAGCAAGAAGGACGGATCAGCAATCTCGACCTCGCGGAGCGCATCTCGCTCTCGCCGTCAGCTTGTCTGCGACGCCTGCGCCTGCTCGAAGAGCAGGGTGTCATCGAACATTACCGCGCGTGTCTGAACCGCGAAGTGTTGGGATTTGAACTGGAAGCGTTCGTGCAGGTGTCCATGCGCAACGACCAGGAGAATTGGCACGAGCGCTTTGCGGAAGCGGTGCGCGACTGGCCGGAAGTGGTCGGCGCGTTCGTCGTGACCGGCGAGACTCACTATCTGCTGCGAGTTCTCGCGCACAACCTCAAGCACTATTCGGATTTCGTGCTGCAGCGGCTCTACAAGGCGCCGGGCGTGATGGATATTCGTTCGAATATCGTGCTGCAGACACTCAAGGAAGATTCGGGCGTGCCCGTGTCGTTAGTGAAGAAAGCCAGCGGGCACGGCGCCGCGCACAACGATCGCTGAGCGCAAATACGGCCGCGCGTTCAAAGCGGCTTGAGTCCGTGAAACTGGCCGTTCTGAAACACCAGAGGCGAGATTCCGGCGGCATTTTCGTGCACGCCGCAGCGCTCCACTTCGCCGACGAAAATCACGTGGTCGCCTTCTTCGTAACGGCTGCGGTTATGGCATTCGAACCAGGCGAGCGCACCGTCCAGCACCGGCATGCCGGTGTCGCCTTGCGCATGCGACACGCCTTCGAAGCGGTCGCCCTTCACGGTCGCAAAGCGCTTGCACAGATCGAGTTGCGAGGCGGCCAGCACATTGACCACGTAATGGCTGTTCACGCGGAACACGGGCATGGACGCCGAGCGTGTGGCAAGGCTCCATAACACCAGCGGCGGATTGAGCGAAACCGAATTGAACGAGCTGGCCGTGATGCCGATCAATTGGCCGGACGCCGCGCGCGTTGTAATGACGGTGACGCCGGTGGCGAATTGGCTGAGCGCCTGTTTAAAGGCGCTCTGGTCGAAGTTGGGCGGGCTGGCGCGCTTCATTGGGCGCGAGCCCCTGGCGCAAACCGGCCGAAGCCCGGGATGAACCTGTCGCGCGTGCGGCTGAAAACAAATGATTCGAAAGTCATAGTGAAAATCGTCGATTTGTCCCAATTTTAACTGCAATCGCGGCGGATTGGCCGTGACCGCGAGCCGGTGAGTGAAAAACCCGCTAAGCTGGAAAATCGGGTGGTGGAACGAGCGTTGAGGCGAAGCGTGGACCGGCATCGGCCGATTATGAGTTCAAGGAGCGGGCAGCATGAGTCAGACAGGCGAAGTCGCCACTCTCGGCGGCGGTTGTTTCTGGTGCCTCGAAGCGGTGTATCTGGGCGTCGAAGGCGTGAACGCGGTGGAGTCGGGCTACGCGGGCGGCCAGACCCGGCAGCCGACTTACGAAGACGTGTGCGACGGCGAAACGGGCCACGCGGAAGTCGTGAACGTCGACTTCGATCCGGCGAAGATCAGCTATCGCGAGATTCTCGACATCTTCTTTGCGATCCACGATCCGACGCAGTTGAACCGGCAAGGCAACGACGTCGGCACGCAATACCGCTCGGTGATCTTTACGCATTCCGACGCGCAGCGGGAGATCGCGCTGCAGGCGATCCGCGAGATTGGCGAACAGCAGATTTACGACGGCCAGATCGTCACCCAGGTGCTGCCGCTGGACGGCAACTACTGGCCCGCCGAGGCTTATCACCAGAACTATTTTGCGCACCATCCGAATCAGGGATATTGCTCGTTCGTGGTGGCGCCGAAGGTGGCGAAGTTTCGTCAGAAGTTTGCTCACCGGATCAAGGCGAGCTAACACGGCAAGCGTCTGGGTGAGGTTCCTTCATAGGCGTCGGGGTGAGGCGGGCTCTCGTTCTCGTCGGCCGGCGGGGGCTCATGGTCGTGCTCGTGTTCATGAGCCAGCCGCGCATACGCCTCGATGATTGCGCGCGCCAACTCCACACAACTCAGCGGCGCCGAGCCTTCCGCCTTGTTGTTGATCGCAATCACCACCGGCTGGCCGGCCAGCGCGTAGCGCGCGGCCAGTTCGGCGAGTGAAGCACGGGTCGCCGGATCCTGATCGACCAGCTGGTTGAACGGCTCGTACTTGGCCTTTGCCTGTTCGTATTTGAAGCCGCCGTGCAGACTCCAGCGTACGATCAACGGTCCGGCCGGCTCGCCGTCCAGCAGCGCGAGCGCTGCGGCCTGGCGCAGCGGGTCGGGCATGCGGGCGTGAATTCCCACGCAATAGCGCACGCCCGCCGTTTTGAGTGTGCGGATGAAGCGCGGCGTGAGCAGGCTCGCATCGCGGATTTCGATCGCGTAGCAGGTGCCGTCCGGCAGCTTCGGCAAGGCCGCGAGGAATTCGGCCAGCCGTTCGATGAATGCCGCCGGATGTGCGAGCATTTGATCCGGCAGCGGCGAAAGCTGGAACACCAGCGCGCCGGCCTTGGCGCCGAGGCCTTCGAGACAAGGCGTGACGAAGTCGTCGATCGCCATTTGCGCGTTCAGAAAACACGGGTTCATCGAGACCGGCTCGCCGCGTTCGGCGCGCACGGTGGCGTCGGTGATCGTCATCGGCGCCTTGACGATGAAGCGGAAGTGCTCGGGCACTTGCTGCGCGTAGCGCAAATACTCGGTGACCGTGAGCACCTGATAAAACGACCGGTCTATGCTGACCGTCTTGAGCAGCGGATGCGCGCCGTAGGCCGTGAGGCCTTCGCGCGAGAGCTTGCTGTTGCTGTATTCGTCGCCATAGACGATGCCGTTCCAGCCCGGAAACGACCACGTCGAGGTGCCGAGATGAATTTGCGGCGGCAGTTCGGCCGCGAGTGCGAGCAGTTCGGGCGAGGGCGGGGCGGCGAGGATTTCCCGGGCGCGGCGCTTTTTGGTGACGGCGGGGACGGTCGCGGTGTCGGCTTCAGGCGCGGCACCGGCGTCGTCCGGTTGCGATAGGGTGGTGGCGCTCTTCGAACGTGACGGGTTGATCCGGGCCTCGTCCTTCGGCGGCGGCGTTTCCACCGGCATGCCGAACAGATCGAACTGCACGGCTTTGCCCGCAACGTCAGCCTCGCCTTCTACCGGCTGTTCAACTTCGGGCTGTTCAACTTCGCTTGTCCTGCTCTGGTCCATCGGTGTTCGGCCTGCTGTTCAAAGGTTGCGCCGCGTCGCCCGCTCATGCACGGCGCCGCGGCGCAACCGTATTACAGCGGCTTGTCGTACATATAGCGGCGCGACCACGGCAGGGTTTTCGCGCTGCGGCCGGCTTTGCGGCACACCACCTGGTAGATGGAGACGTCGTCGTTCTCGAACGCGTAGGCGCAACCCGCGAGATAAACGCGCCAGATGCGGAATTTTTCGTCGTCGACCAGTTTGCGGGCTTCGTCCGCGTGTGTTTCGAAATTATCCGCCCAGATGTCCAGCGTGTGCGCATAGTGACGGCGCAGGCTTTCGACGTCAACTGCTTCGAGCCCGCCGCGCTGCATGGCTTCGAGCGCGAGGCTGATATGCGGCAGTTCGCCGTCCGGGAACACATAACGGTCGATGAATTCGCCGCCGCCGAGTGCCGTCTCGCCGCTGTCCGAATCGCTCGACGTAATACCGTGATTCATGGCGACGCCGTCGTCGACCAGCAGATCGCGAATCTTCTCGAAGTAGCCCGGCAGATTCTTGCGGCCGACGTGCTCGAACATGCCGACGCTCGTAATGCGATCGAATTGCCCTTCGACGTCGCGGTAATCCTGCAGACGAATCTCGATCTGGCCTTCCAGGCCCGCGGCTTTCACACGAGCGGTGGCGAGGTCGAATTGATTCTGCGAGAGCGTCACGCCCACACACTTCGCGCCGAACTTCTGCGCCGCGCGCAGGACGAGCGCGCCCCAGCCGCAGCCGATATCGAGCAGGCGCTGCCCCGGCTGCAACTGGATCTTGGTGAGGATGTGGTCGATCTTCTTGATCTGCGCGGTGGCGAGATCTTCGTCGCCGTTCTCGAAGTAGGCGCACGAGTACACCATGTTCTCGTCGAGCCACAGCTTGTAGAACTCGTTCGAGACGTCGTAGTGATACTGGATCGCCTTCTTGTCCGACGCCTTCGAATGACTGAAGTAGCGCCGCACGCGCGCCAGCTTGCCCGCGCTGGTGACGGTGTTGCGCGCCAACTGGTAGCCGACGTTGATGATGTCCGACAGCTTGCCCTCGATGTCGATCTTGCCCTTCACGTACGCCTCGCCGAGATTGTCGAGGCTCGGTTCGAGCAGATACGGCAGCGCCGTGGCGCTTTTGACATGTAGCGTGACCTGGGGCGCGGCGAACTGCCCGAAGTCATGTTGCTGACCGTCCCACAGCACGAGGCGTGCTGGAACGTTAGCCTTGGTTTTTACATCTTCCACCCACTGCGCCAGCTTCTTCTCCCAGAACATGCGATCTCTCCGTGTCCGTTGAATTAAAGCAAAGCTTGTGTGGACCGCAGCTCGATGCGGCGCAACTCCTATGCCGCGAGATGCCGTCCGGCCGGCGCGCGCTGCTGCATTGGCAACGCACTGCCGGTGTTGTATTCCAGTTCAAGGCGACAGGCGGGAGATTTGCCAGTCGCTCTGTTCGTCCGATCGGGTGTAGAGCAAGCGGTCGTGCAGACGCGACGGCCGGCCTTGCCAGAACTCGATTGCTTCGGGTACCAAACGATAGCCGCCCCAGTGTGGCGGACGCGGCGGCTGATCGCCGTATAACAGGCTGAATTCGCGTTCGCGTGTTTCGAGCTGCGAACGGCTTTCAATTACCTGACTCTGATTGGATGCCCACGCACCGATACGTGAACCGAGCGGGCGCGACTCGAAATAGCCATCGCTTTCTTCCGCACTGGTCTTGACGATGCGTCCCTCTACGCGCACCTGGCGCTCCAGTTCGATCCAGTAGAACAGCAGGCTGGCGTAGGGATTGGCCGCCAGTTCGCGGCCTTTACGGCTCTCGTAATTGGTGAAGAACACAAAGCCGCGCTCATCGACGCCTTTGATCAGCACGATGCGCGCCGATGGCCGGCCGCGCGAGTCGACCGTGGCCACCGTCATGGTATTCGGTTCGGGCAGTTGGGCGTCTACCGCCTGTTTGAACCACATGTCGAATTGACGAAACGGGTTGCGGTCGACATCGCCGACGTCCAAAGAACCCAGCGAATAGTTTTTTCGAAGTTCGGCGAGTGAGGTCATGTTCTTATGCGAACGCTACAGTCCAATCAGTATAGCTAAGACGCTAATTTTTTGCGCGTAGCCAGGTCAAGGTCTCACGCGGTGCTGTGGTGCATGCCGACGCGCTGTGGCCCACGGCGCTGCTCTTTGCGCGCCGATGCAAGCTGGTGCGTTCAGGCAGAATACGGGGTTGCGTACGCGTGAGCGTCGCCATTCTGTATTTTTGCCTGACCAGTGAGCCCTGCCATCATGTCCAGCACCACCGCGCCATCCGATCTTACTACCAGCCTCGACGGGAGTGAAACCGCCGACCGCGAGCGGCGCTTCGGCGGCATTGCCCGCCTGTACGGCGCACCGGCGCTCGCTGCGTTCGAAGGCGCGCACGTGGCGGTGATCGGCATTGGCGGGGTCGGGTCGTGGGTGGCCGAGGCGCTCGCGCGCAGCGCGGTCGGCACGCTGACGCTGATCGATCTCGACAACGTCGCCGAGAGCAACACTAACCGGCAGATCCACGCACTCGACGGCAACTACGGGAAACCGAAGGTCGAAGCAATGGCGGAACGCATCGCGGCGATCAATCCGTTTTGCGACGTGCGCCTGATCGAAGACTTCGTCGAGCCGGACAATTTCGAGGCTACGCTCGGCGGCGGCTTCGATTACGTGGTCGATGCGATTGACAGCGTGCGCACCAAGACGGCGTTGATCGCATGGTGTGTGGAAAAGAAACAGCCGTTGATCACGGTCGGCGGCGCGGGCGGCCAGCTCGATCCGACGCGCATTCGCATCGACGATCTCGCGCTGACCATTCAAGACCCGTTGTTGTCGAAAGTGCGCGGACAACTGCGCAAACAGCACGGCTTTCCGCGCGGGCCGAAGGCGAAGTTCAAGGTGAGCGCGGTGTATTCCGACGAGCCGTTGATCTACCCGGAAGCCGCCGTCTGCGATATAGACATGGAAGCCGAGCACGTGAGCACGTCGCCGGGTCACACGGGACCGGTCGGTTTGAACTGTGCGGGCTTCGGTTCGAGCGTGTGCGTGACGGCGAGCTTTGGCTTTGCCGCGGCTGCGCATGTGCTGCGGGCGTTGGCGAAGCAGGCGACGGCTTGAGGTGATTCACGTTGCGGCAGGTGCCGCGGCAAAGCCGAAGATTCAGGTATTCAGGTATTCAGGCGGCGGCACACCGGCGGCGCCTGAATACCGACTGGGCAGATCAGAACAGCGAGGCGCTCAGCTTGCGCCGCCATTGCGACACCAGCTCCGGCTGATGCGCGGCCAGATCGAACACCGACAGCATGGTCTTACGGCCGATATCGTCGCGGAACGCGCGGTCGCGCTGCACGATCGCAAGCAACTGTTCGAGCGCTTCCGCATACTTGAGGCGGGCGATGAACGCGCTGGCCAGATCGAAGCGCGCTTCGAGATCGGTTGGGTCGGCGGCGACCTTCGCTTCCAGCGCATCGGTCGGCGGCAAGGCCGCGGCGGCGTCCACCGCGTCGAGACGCGTCTTGATCGCGTTGAAGCGCGCGTCGATACCTTGCGTCGTTTTCGGCGACAGCAGATCGACTTCGTTGCGGGCTTCGTCGATACGGTTGTCTTCGAGCAGCATTTCAATGCGGTCCATGCGCGCTTCGTCGAAACCCGGGTCGTAGGCGAGGGCGGCTTGCAGCGCGTCGTAGGCATCTTCGCGGCGGCCTTCGGCGAGCGCGGTTTGCGCCTCCAGACGCGCGGCATCCGCGCCTTGCGGCACGAGCCGCTCGATAAATTCGCGCAACTGACCTTCAGGCAGCACGCCGACGAACTGATCGACCGGCCGCCCGTCGGCGAATGCCATGACGTGCGGAATGCTGCGCACCTGGAAGTGCGCGGCCAGTTCCTGGTTCTCGTCTACGTTGACCTTCACCAGCTTCCATTTGCCGGCGGCTTCGGCTTCGAGCTTTTCGAGCATCGGGCCGAGGGTCTTGCAGGGGCCGCACCAGGGCGCCCAGAAATCGACCAGCACGGGGGCCAGTGTCGACGCCGTGATGACGTCCTGTTCGAAAGTGGCCAGAGTGGTGTCCATTGCGTCCTCGTCGATAAAACGGTTTGACGGTTATTTGGGGCCAAACGCCACGGATTCAATGCTGCCTGAACCCGCCGGTGCTCATTTGCGCTGGGGTAGCGGAATCCATTCGGTTTCGCCCGGCACCTTGCCCATTTCCTGATGGGTCCACGCCAGCTTCGCGGCTTCGATTTTCTCGCGCGAACTGGCGACGAAATTCCACTCGATAAAGCGCTCGCCATCCAGCTTCTCGCCGCCGAGCAGCATGACGCGCGCGCCGTGGGTGCTCGCCAGCGTGACCGTTTCGTCGAGCGCGAGCACGGCCATCTGAGCGGCTTCGAGCGGCGTGCCGTCGATTTCCAGATCGCCGTCCACGAGATAGACGCCGCGTTCCTCGTGTTCCGGTTCGAGCGCGAAGGCGCTGCCCGGCGCGAATTCGCCGGCGACATACAGCGTGCCGGAGAACGTCGCGACCGGCGAGGTTGCACCGAAAGCCGTGCCCGCGATCACCCGCAGCGTGACGCCGTTGCGCTCGACCACCGGCAGCGTGTTCGCCGCGTGATGCGCGAACGACGGCTCGATCTCTTCGTCTTCGAGCGGCAGGGCGACCCAGGTCTGAATGCCGTGCATGGTCAGGCCGCTCGCGCGATCCTCGTCCGGCGTGCGCTCGGAGTGGACAATGCCGCGCCCGGCTGTCATCCAGTTGACGTCGCCGGGGACGATCTTCTGCGCCGAGCCCAGGCTGTCGCGATGCATGACCGCCCCTTCGAACAGATAGGTCACCGTGGCGAGGCCGATATGCGGATGCGGCCGCACGTCGAGGCCGACGCCGGGTTCGAGGGTGGCCGGGCCCATGTGGTCGAAGAAGATGAACGGGCCGATCAGGCGCGCCTGCATGGCCGGCAGCACGCGCCGCACGGTCAGATTGCCGACGTCGCGCAGATGCGGCTTGAGGACTGCTTTGATCGAGGAAGACATGGCGGGCTCGGCTGGAAGAATGGGGGAGATTCGGCTCAATGGACGATTCTACTGCGGAGGGCGCCATGACGATGGCTGGGCGGCATGCCGTCGTTCCGGGAATCCGTAATGCGGTCCATCGGGCGGTCCATCGCTCGCTTCTGCCGGCTCCGCTAAACTGCCGGATCGAACAATCAATTGGAGACCGCATGTCGCCCAGGGACTTGCTGCTCGCGCTGGTCGTCGTCGTGGCGTGGGGCGTCAACTTCGTCGTGATCAAAGTCGGCCTGCATGGCGTGCCGCCGATGCTGCTCGGCGCGCTGCGCTTCACGCTCGCCGCGGTGCCGGCGGTGTTTTTCATCAAGCGGCCCAAACTGCCGTGGCGCTGGCTGCTCGCCTATGGCGCGACGATCTCGTTCGGGCAGTTCGCTTTTCTGTTTTCGGCCATGTATGTCGGCATGCCCGCCGGACTCGCGTCGCTGGTGTTGCAGGCGCAAGCGTTTTTTACGCTGATCTTCGCGGCTATCTTCCTGCATGAGCGGTTCCGCTTGCCGAATGTCGCGGGATTGGCGATCGCGGCGGCCGGGCTTGCCGTGATCGGCATGCAGGGGGGCCGTGCCATGACGCTGGCCGGTTTCGTCCTCACGCTGTGCGCCGCGTGTTCATGGGCGCTCGGCAACATCGTCACGAAGAAGGTCGGCAAGGTCGATCTCGTCGGACTCGTGGTGTGGGGCAGCCTGATCCCGCCGCTGCCGTTTTTCGCGCTGTCGTACGCGTTCGAGGGCCCGCAGCGGATCGTCGCGGCGCTCGCCGGCATCAGCGCGATGTCGATTTTCGCGATCGTGTATCTCGCGTTCATTGCCACGCTGCTCGGGTACGGGTTGTGGAGCCGACTGCTGTCGCGCTACCCGGCAAGCCAGGTCGCGCCGTTTTCGCTGCTGGTGCCGATCGTCGGGCTCGCGTCGGCGTCGCTGTTTCTCGATGAGCAACTGTCTGCGGCGCAGATCGGCGGTGCGTTGCTGGTGATGGCGGGGTTGGCCGTGAATGTGTTCGGCGGCTGGGTCGTGCAGCGGTTTTCACCGGCGCGTCGGGCAACCGGCGCGTCTGATTGAGCGCGAAAACGGGGCGAAGGCGAGCGCGAAAATACGCACGAAAACGCGCATAACGACGACGAAAATACGGCCGCATCGAGCGGCCGTATTTCATCGCATCGTCGCAAGCGAAGTCATCACGTCATGCGGCTTTTCGCGAGCGGCGGATTCGCCGCGAAATAGCGCTTGATGCCGGTCATGATCGCGTCGGCCATTTTGTCGCGATACGCGTCGTCGTTCAGGCGGCGCTCTTCGTCCGGGTTGCTGATGAACGCCGTCTCCACGAGGATCGACGGAATGTCCGGCGCCTTCAGCACCGCGAACCCCGCCTGTTCGACCGAGCCCTTGTGCAGCTTGTTGATGCCGCCGATCTCCTTCAGCACGAAGTTGCCGTAGCGCATGGAGTCGCGAATCTGCGCGGTGGTTGACATATCGAACAGCGCGCGGTTCACGGTAGCGTCGGCGGACTTGAGGTTGATCCCGCCGATCTGATCCGACGAGTTTTCCTTGTTCGCCATCCAGCGCGCCGCGGCGCTCGACGCGCCGTGCTCGGACAGCGCGAACACCGACGAGCCCTTCGCGTCGGGCGTGGTGAACGCGTCGGCATGGATCGACACGAACAGGTCCGCGCCGACGCGCCGCGCCTTCTGTACGCGCACGTTCAGCGGCACGAAGAAGTCGGCGTCGCGCGTCATCATGGCGCGCATGTTCGGTTGCGCGTCGATCTTCGCGCGCAACTTCTTCGCGATGTCCAGCGCGACGTGTTTCTCATACGTGCCCGAGCCGCCGATCGCGCCCGGATCTTCGCCGCCGTGACCGGGGTCGATCGCGACGGTCAACAGACGCACCGTGTTGCTCTTGCCGGACTTGGGCGTGGTGAACGCGTAGGTATCGTCGCTGGCGGCGTCGTCCGCGCCCAGCGTGCTGGCGCTGTTGCCACTGTTGCCACTGTTGCCTTTGTTGCGTGCGATGGCCGTGGGCGGCGCCACCGGTGCCGTTGGCGTGGCGGGCTTGCCGAGGATCGGCGGAGCGGGCGTTGGCGTGACGTGCGCGGTCGGACGCGGCACGCTCGGCGCGGACCCGCTGCCGCTGTTCTGCGCGTAACGCTCGAAGAACGCCTCACTGTTGTCGGCGGTGGGCGGCGTAGTGCCGGGGCCGCTCAGCGTGGCAGGCGGCGGCGCGCTATTCTCTTCGTTCAGCGTCTGTTGCTTGCGTTCTGTCTGCGCGAGCAGATCCATCAACGGATCAGGTGCGACCGCGGGGTACAGGTCGAACACCAGCCGGTACTTGTACGCGCCGACCGGCGGCAGCGTGAACACCTGCGGCTTCACCGAGCCCTTCAGGTCGAACACCATGCGCACCACATGCGGCTGATATTGCCCGACGCGCACCGATTGAATCTGCGGATCGTTCGGCGTGATCTTCGAGACGAGATCCTTGAGCGCCTGGTCCAGATCGAGGCCGCTCAGATCGACCACCAGCCGGTCCGGTCCCTGCAGCAACTGCTGTGCGTTCTGCAGAGGCTGATCGGATTCGATCGTCACGCGCGTGTAGTCGCGCGCCGGCCAGACCCGCACGCCGAGCACCGAACTCGCCCACGCGAGACGCGGCGCGACGAGGCCGAGCACGAGCGTGGACGCACCCGCGCGCAGAATCTGCCGGCGCCGCCAGTTATGCGTTGCGGTGGCCGCCGATTCGATCGAGCGGAACGGTTTGATCAACATCTTTCGAGACATGCCTTTCCTGGTTCGCTGTATGCCCGTGCGACGAGCACACGGCCACCGCCCTGGTTCTCGTTATCGAGGTCGAGCGAGAAGACGAGATCCGGCACGCCTAAGAGACGCCCCGCGCGTTGCGGCCATTCGACGAGGCAGACCGCGCCGCTGTCGAAGTACTCGCGAAAGCCCGCGTCGGCCCATTCGGCCGGATCGGTGAATCTGTACAGATCGAAGTGATAGAGCGCGAGTTCCCCGGCGGGGCGCGCGAGCACATAAGGTTCGACGAGTGTGTAAGTGGGACTGCGCACGCGGCCGGTATGGCCGAGGCCGCGCAAGGTCGCGCGCACGAGAGTGGTTTTGCCGGCACCGAGGTCGCCGACGAGTTGCACTTGCAGTCCGTGGAATGCCGTGCGGTCCTGAACGCCCGGCGTGTGCCGCGACGCTTCACGCACGCTTTCGATCGCCTTCGCGAAGCGCTCGCCGAACGCGAGTGTGGCGGCTTCGTCCGCGAGCGCGAAGGTGCGTTCGAGCAGGACGTTGGCGGGCGGTTGGATCGCGAGATTGGGATTGACAGGCATTCTCGTAAAATGGCGTGATGAACCGAAGTCCGGAGTCCCCTGTTTCCTGCACGCCTGCGTCTGACGACGATGCGCGTGCCGAGCGTCATTTCGATGAAACGGCGCTGAACGCGCTCGCGCTGAACATCAAAACGTGGGGCCGTGAACTGGGTTTCGGAGCGATCGGCATTAGCGACACCGATCTCTCCGCCGCCGAAGCGCCGCTTGCAGCCTGGCTGGAAGCGGGTTGCCACGGCGAGATGGATTATATGGCGAAACACGGCATGAAACGCGCGCGGCCCGCCGAGCTTGTGGCCGGCACGCGACGTGTGATTACGGCGCGCATCGCTTATCTGCCCGCCGGGACAATGAGCGGAAAGGCGCATGAAAGCGCTTTGCAGGAGGGGCCGCTCATGCAGGAAAAGCACGCCAGGCAGGACTGGCGCGCGGCCGAGCACGCGCGGCTCGCGGACCCGTGCGCAGCGGTGGTGTCGATCTATGCGCGCGGCCGCGACTATCACAAGGTCATGCGTAACCGTCTGCAACATCTCGCCGAAAAAATCGAGGCGGAGATCGGCGCGTTCGGCTACCGCGTATTTACCGATTCGGCGCCGGTGCTGGAGGTAGAACTTGCCCAGAAGGCCGGCATCGGCTGGCGCGGCAAACATACGCTGCTGTTGCAGCGCGACGCCGGGTCGCTGTTTTTCCTCGGCGAAATCTATGTCGATGTGCCGTTGCCGGCGGACGCCGACACATCGCCCGAGCTCGCGCCCGAAACGCCGGGCTCGCACTGCGGCAGTTGCGCGCGTTGCATCGGCGCCTGTCCGACCGGCGCGATCGTCGCGCCTTACAAGGTCGATGCGCGGCTGTGCATCTCCTATCTCACGATCGAGTTGAAGGGCAGCATTCCGCTGGAAATGCGGCCGCTGATCGGTAATCGCGTGTATGGCTGCGACGATTGCCAGCTCGTGTGCCCATGGAACAAGTTCGCGCAGGCCGCGCCGGTCGCCGATTTCGACGTGCGGCATGGGCTCGATCGCGCGTCGCTCGTCGAGCTTTTCGCGTGGAGCGCGGACGAGTTCGATGCGCGCATGCAGGGCAGTGCGATTCGACGGATCGGCTACGAGAGCTGGCTGCGCAATCTCGCGGTGGGCATGGGCAACGCGCTGCGTGCGTCGCCCGACAGTTTGAGCGATGCGGCTCGCGAGGCAATCGTGCAGGCGCTCAGACTGCGTGCCGGCGACGCCTCCGCAGTTGTGCGCGAGCATGTGGAATGGGCGTTGGAAGCGGCGTAAAGTAGCGGCAAACTATTGGGCGCGGCGTGTGCAGCGCATCTGCACGATATGCAGGTGCGCCAGCTTGTGCAGCGGAACGCCGCGCCAGTGAGGAGCAGGCAATCATGTTCAACGCAGTGATCGATGCACCGTTCGGCAAGGTCGGCATCCGCCTCGAAGGCGAGGCCGTGCGCGAGATCGTCTATCTGCCGGACTCCATGCAAAACGTCGCGCCCGACACGCCGTTGGCGAGGCAGGCGGCCGAACAGATCGAGCGATATTTCGAGCGTGCTTCGGCGAAGTTCGCGTTGCCGCTTGCGTCGGTAGGCACCGCATTTCAGAAGCGCGTCTGGCAGGCCATCAGCGACATTCCGCCAGGCGTCGTGCTGACCTATGGGCAATTGGCAAGGCAGCTCGGCAGCGCGCCGCGCGCGGTCGGTCAGGCGTGCGGCGCGAATTACTTTCCGATTGTGATTCCATGCCATCGGGTGGTGAGTTCGAGCGGCATCGGCGGTTTTGCGAATCACGCCGAAGAGGGTTTCTTCCGCAACGTGAAGCGCTGGCTGCTGGCGCATGAAGGCATTCCCTACGCATGAGCGATACCTTGATCGACGACGCGCCCGCCGCGTCACCTCTCTTTGTTGCCAGCTCGGCGTCGATCGATGCATTCTGCGACGCGCTGTGGCTCGAGCATGGTCTGTCGCGCAACACGCTCGACGCGTACCGCCGCGATCTGCGTCTCTTTTGCGAATGGCTCGCGCAGAGCCGCAATGCTTCGCTCGACACCGCGAGCGAAGCCGATCTGAACGCGTATAGCGCCGCACGGCAGAAGGACAAATCGACCTCAGCGAACCGCCGGCTCTCGGTGTTTCGCCGCTACTACAGCTGGGCAGTGCGCGAGCATCGCACGAAGATCGACCCGACAGTGCGCATCCGCTCGGCGAAACAGCCGCCGCGTTTTCCGTCGACGCTTACCGAAGCGCAAGTCGAAGCGCTGCTCGGCGCGCCCGACGTCGATACGCCGTTGGGTCTGCGCGACCGCACGATGCTGGAACTGATGTACGCGAGCGGTTTGCGCGTGACCGAACTCGTCACGCTGAAAACAGTGGAAGTGGGCCTGAACGAGGGCGTGGTGCGCGTCATGGGCAAGGGCTCGAAGGAGCGCCTGATTCCGTTCGGCGAAGAGGCGCACGGCTGGATCGAACGCTATCTGCGCGAGGCGCGGCCCGTATTGCTCGGCGCGCGCGCGACAGACGCGCTGTTCGTGACGAGCCGCGCGGAGGGCATGACGCGCCAGCAGTTCTGGAACATCATCAAGCGTCACGCGGCGGCGGCCGGTGTGAATGCGCCGTTGTCGCCGCATACCTTGCGGCACGCGTTCGCCACGCATCTGCTCAATCACGGCGCCGACCTGCGTGTCGTGCAACTGCTGCTCGGCCACACGGATATTTCAACCACGCAGATCTACACGCACGTGGCCCGTGAACGGTTGAAGTCGCTGCATGCGCAGCATCATCCGCGAGGCTGATTTGCGCTCGCGGTAGCGCTTGCGCTTACCCTTCGCTCAGAGAAACTCGCGCAGCCGATGCTTGAGAATCTTGCCGGTCGATGCGGCCGGCAGCGCGGCGAGCACTTTGACTTCGGCCGGCCGCTTGTACGGCGCGAGACGCTCGCCGCACCAGTCGATCAATTCGCCGGGCGTCACCGTCGCACCCGCAATCAGTTCGACGAACGCGACTACTTCCTCGTTACGCCCCACCGCGCGCCCAACCACCGCCGACTGCACGACTTGCGGATGCGCGTTCAACACATGCTCGACCTCGGCCGGATACACATTGAAACCGGAACGGATGATCAACTCCTTGCTGCGCCCAACGATATGCAACGCGCCGTCCGCGTCCTGCCGCGCGAGATCGCCGGTTTTTAGCCAGCCGTCTTCGGTCACGACCGTGCGGGTCTGCTCGGGGCTGCGGTAGTAGCCGAGCATCACATTCGGACCGCGCACCCATAGCTCGCCGATCTCGCCCTTCGCGGCGTCGATGCCGTCGAGTCCGACGAAACGCACCTCCACACCCGGAATGACCTTGCCGACGGAGCAGTCGCTGCGCGGCGCATCGAGCATGGTGTGCGACACGGTCGGGCTGCTCTCGGTCATGCCGTAACCGTTGTGCAGCGGCAGACCGTAGACGCTTTCCACCTGCGCTTTCAACGCGGCGTCGAGCGGCGATCCGCCCGAGTAGGCGAAGCGCAGTTGCGGCGCGGACCACGGGTGGCCGTGCGTTTTCAGATGCTCGAGCAGCTTGGCGTGCATGGCCGGCACGCCCTGGAAGATCGACACGCGTTCTTTGGCAAGCGCGCGGCGCACGGCTTCCGGCGCGAAGCGCGGCACGAGCCGCAAGGTCGCGCCCGCATGCAGGCTGCCCAGACACACGGACGCGAAGCCGTACACGTGCGAGATCGGCAGCACGGCGTAGACGACGTCGTCCGGGCCGACTTTGCGCAAGCGGCTCGACACTGCGGCGATGAAGAGCAGATTGCGATGCGAGAGCATCACGCCCTTCGGTGCGCCGGTCGTGCCGGTGGTGTAGATCAACGCGGCGCATTGGCGATGGTTGGCGGCTTCGACAGGTTCGGCTACCGCCGCGTTATCCACGGTGTACGACCAGTTGCCGATGTCCGGCGTGATAGCCGGCGCCGTGGTGGCTTGATGCCGCCGAGCGTGCTGTTCGGCGTCGGCCGAGCTTTCCGTGGCATACGCGACCACGCGCGGCTGCGCATGCGCGCGGATCGAGTCGAGTTCGGCCGCCGACAGCCGCGCGTTCGACACCAGCGCCCACGCGTCGAGCCTCGCGGTCGCGAACAGCAGTACGATCTGCGCGATGCTGTTCTCCGCGACGATCATCACGCGATCGCCGCCGCGCACGCCCCATTCGCGCAGCAGCGCGGTGGCGGCGTCGACGGCCTGCAGGAGTTGCGCGCTGGTCAGGCGGCGCGCATCCTCGATCAATGCGATATGTTGTGGATCGCGCGCGGCAGCGAGCGCCGGAATGTCGGCGATCCGCGCGGGCAGTGCAGCCAGCAGCGCGGGAATGTCGATCGTGGAACGGGTGGATGAATCGAGGCTCAACGCTGTCTCCCAGGAACGATTCGGGGCCCGGCGTGCGGTGCGCCGGAGGATTTTAGAACGATCGTGCCATAATCGCCGGGCCGGCACAATCGACCATTCGGCAAATAGCCGTTGCGTAAAGTCGCCATTACAATGCGCCGATGAGCAAATCCAGACACGTTTCCGAAACGCCGGCCACGCAGTTTCTGCGCCGCCACGGCGTCACTTTCGGCGAGCATCCTTACGATTATGTCGAGCATGGCGGCACTGGGGAATCGGCGCGCCAGCTCGGCGTGGACGAACATCACGTGGTGAAGACGCTGGTGATGGAAGACGAGCACGCCAAGCCGCTGATCGTGCTGATGCACGGCGATCGCACCGTCAGTACCAAGAACCTCGCGCGGCAGATCGGCGCGAAGCGCGTCGAGCCGTGCAAGCCCGAAGTGGCGAGCCGGCATTCCGGCTACCTGATCGGCGGCACCTCGCCGTTCGGCACAAGGAAGCAGATGCCGGTGTACGTCGAATCGAGCATTCTCGAAATGGATAAGATCTGGCTGAACGGTGGCCGGCGCGGTTTTCTGGTCAGCATCGAGCCGAAGGTGTTGACGGAGTTGCTGGCGGCGAAGGCGGTTCAGTGCGCGAGCGTCGATTGACGTTTGCCTGAATGTTTTCCGGGCGCGCCGGTTGGGTAGAATGTGCGCCGCTTCGTTCCGAGTTGCGCGCCCTGTTGCGGTTGGGGTATCGAGTTTCAGACCGCCGATCCTTATAAGAGTCCCAGATGCAAAACCTGATCGTTGCTGTCGTTGCCTACCTGATCGGTTCGGTGTCGTTCGCCGTGATCGTGAGCGCCGCGATGGGCCTCGACGACCCGCGCTCGTACGGCTCGGGCAACCCGGGCGCCACCAACGTGCTGCGCAGCGGCAGCAAGAAGGCCGCGATTCTCACGCTGATCGGCGACGCATTCAAGGGTTGGCTGCCGGTGTGGTTCGTCGTGCACTTCGGCACGCGCTATGGGCTCGACGACACGTCGGTGGCGATCGCGGCGGTTGCCGTGTTTCTCGGCCACCTGTATCCGGCTTTCTTTCGCTTCAAGGGCGGCAAGGGCGTGGCGACCGCGGCGGGCGTGCTGCTCGCGATCAATCCGATCCTGGGCGCGGCTACCTTGCTGACCTGGCTGATCGTGGCATTCTTCACGCGCTATTCGTCGCTGGCGGCATTGGCCGCGGCAGTGTTCGCGCCGATCTTCGACGGCTTTCTGTTCGGGCCGCATATCATCGCGCTGGCCATCGTCGTGATGAGCTCATTGCTGGTGTGGCGCCATCGCGGCAACATTGCCAAGCTGATGCGCGGGCAGGAAAGCCGGATTGGCGACAAGAAGGCAGACGCGGCGGCAAAGCCGGCGGCGGGGAGCGACGTCTGACGGGTTGATGCATGGGCGCGCGGCGTTCGCGCGCCCATGCATCAGTCGCGGAAGTTGTTGAAGTCGAGCGGCGTGTCCGTCACGTCCTTGCGCAGCATGGCGATCACGCTTTGCAAATCGTCGCGCTTGCCGCCGGTGATGCGCACCGCGTCGCCTTGAATGCTCGCCTGAACCTTGATCTTGCTGTCCTTCACGAGGCGCACGATTTTCTTCGACAGATCGCCCGACACGCCCTTCTTGATCTTGATGACCTGCTTGACCTTGTCGCCGCCGATCTTCTCGATCTTGCCGTAGTCGAGGAAGCGCACGTCCACGTTGCGCTTGGCCATTTTCGACAGCAGCACGTCTTTCACCTGGCCGAGTTTGAAATCATCGTCCGCGTAGGCCGTGATTTCGTTTTCCTTGTGTTCGACGCGCGCGTCCGACCCTTTGAAGTCGAAGCGCGTTGAAATTTCCTTGTTGGACTGCTCGATCGCGTTCTTGACTTCGATCATGTTCGCTTCGCAGACGGCGTCAAACGATGGCATTGCTTTCTCCCAATAGTGCTGCGGTGCGCGACGCAACCGGCCGGCTGCTCGCGAGGCACTCGCTATAATCACGGACCGGACGTCATTTTACCGACGCCACTCCCTTTTGCCCAAGGCCGCCGCGCATTGTCGCCCGGCCGGCGCCGCAAGCCGGTTTGATCGGCTGCTTTGTTCGTTGTTTCATTCGACAGTTCCACCGTTCTCATTCCGATGCCCCAAACCGAATCCGCCGCGTTCATTGCCGGCTATCCGCTCAAGGCGCACAACACCTTCGGCTTCGATGTTCGCGCGCAGTTTGCATGCCGCATCGAGCGTGAAGAGCAATTGATGCCCGCGGTGCGCGATCCGCGCGCGGCCGGCCTGCCGCGCCTCGTGCTGGGCGGTGGTAGCAATGTCGTCCTGACCGGCGACTTTGGCGGTCTGGTATTGCTGATCGCGCTGCGGGGCCGCCGCGTCGTGCGTGAAGACAATGATGCATGGTACGTCGAAGCGGCCGGCGGCGAGCCGTGGCATGAGTTTGTCGGCTGGACTTTGTCGCAAGGCATGCCTGGTCTCGAAAACCTCGCGTTGATCCCGGGCACGGTGGGCGCGGCGCCGATCCAGAACATCGGCGCGTATGGGTTGGAGATGTGCGAGCGCTTTGCGTCGCTGCGCGCGCTGGAGTTGGCCACGGGCGCCGTGGTCGAACTGGGCCCGCAGGCGTGCGGCTTCGGCTATCGCGACAGCTTTTTCAAGCGTGAAGGACGCGACCGTTTCGTGATTACGTCGGTGACGTTCCGGTTGCCGAAGGTCTGGGAGCCGCGCGCCGGCTACGCCGATCTCGCTCGCGAGTTGGCCGCGAACGGCCATGCCGGCACGCCGCCGACCGCGCAGGCCATCTTCGATGCGGTGGTGGCGGTGCGGCGCGCCAAGCTGCCCGATCCGCTGGAACTCGGCAATGCGGGCAGCTTCTTCAAGAATCCGGTGATCGGGCCGGCGCAGTTCGAGGCGTTGAAGCTCAGGGAGCCGGACGTCGTGTCTTATGTGCAGGCAGACGGACGGGTGAAACTTGCCGCCGGCTGGCTGATCGATCGATGCGGCTGGAAAGGTCGCGCGATGGGCGCGGCGGCCGTGCATGAACGGCAGGCGCTGGTGCTGGTGAACCGCGGCGGAGCGAACGGCGCCGAATTGCTGGCACTCGCGAAAGCGATTCAGCGCGATGTGCGTGAGAGGTTTGGGGTGGAACTGGAGGCGGAGCCGGTTTGTTTGTGATGGTTTGAGTCGGCCTGGTTGTTGCCGATTTACTGCTGACGCTGATGCTGATAAAAAAGACGCCGGGAGAAAATCTCCCAGCGTCTTTTTTGCGTCTGCGATTGGCTTCGGCCGCGCTCTAGGCGTTTGATAACTTCGCTGGCGCGAAGTTATCCTCGACCAAACGCACCTGGTCAGCCACGCTGACGACGCGCGTTCTCCGCAATCCGCATACGCAGTGCGTTCAGCTTGATGAAGCCGCCGGCGTCGGCCTGGTTGTAGGCGCCGCCGTCGTCGTCGAACGTTGCGATGGTCTTGTCGAACAGCGTTTCCTTCGAATCGCGCGCGACAACCGACACGCTGCCCTTGTACAGCTTCACACGCACCCAGCCGTTGACCTTCTCTTGCGTATGGTCGATCAGCACCTGAAGCGCGCGGCGCTCCGGGCTCCACCAGTAGCCGTTATAAATCAGTGCGGCGTAGCGGGGCATCAGGTCGTCTTTCAGGTGAGCCACTTCACGGTCGAGCGTGATCGACTCGATGCCGCGGTGCGCCTTCAGCATGATCGTGCCGCCCGGCGTTTCATAGCAGCCGCGCGACTTCATGCCGACATAACGGTTTTCCACCAGGTCGAGACGGCCGATACCGTGCTTGCCGCCCAGACGGTTCAGCTCGGTGAGCATTTCCGCAGGCGACAGACGCTTGCCGTTGATCGCAACCGGATCGCCGTGCTCGTACTCGATATCGAGGTATTCAGCCTGGTCCGGCGCCTCTTCCGGCGACACGGTCCAACGCCACATGTCGGCTTCCGCTTCCGCTTTCGGATCTTCCAGGTGACGGCCTTCGAACGAAATGTGCAGCAGGTTGGCGTCCATCGAATATGGCGCACCGCCTTGCTTGTGCTTCATTTCGATCGGAATGCCGGCCTTTTCGGCATACGCGAGCAGCTTTTCGCGCGACAGCAGATCCCATTCGCGCCACGGCGCGATCACCTTGATGCCCGGTTCCAGCGCGTAGTAACCGAGTTCGAAGCGAACCTGGTCGTTGCCCTTGCCGGTTGCGCCGTGCGAAACCGCTTGTGCGCCGGTGGCGCGCGCGATTTCGATCTGACGCTTGGCGATCAGCGGACGCGCGATCGACGTGCCCAGCAGATACTCGCCTTCATAGATCGTGTTGGCGCGGAACA